>SPJK01082508.1_pt1 | contig 15711 bp, 13 predicted proteins | sample 3741771 | NCBI WGS metagenome assembly SPJK01 (sample SAMN10925997, study PRJNA522277) | cold seep metagenome | isolation source: Elba SIP-enriched marine methane seep metagenome, extraction at timepoint T2 | place: Italy: coast of Elba, Mediterranean Sea | reverse complement strand
GACCAATTGATCGGCAGTCACAAACATCGCGGCATATCCCTTTGCACAGATCCATCAGAAAAACGCATCGCTCCACGAGATCGCCCGCGCACTCTCCTTGAAACCATCCAATAATATATCGGAACCGTACGTATGGCCCAGCTTTTCGATCCTTTCCGTGAGAGCACTCACACAAGAATATATGTTGTGTTTTGAGCGCCCACGAATACTATATTCGGTGTTCCAGGAGAGATTTCATGGTAGATTTAACCACCCCGGCTCTCGACGTCCGGTCCACACCGCTCGACGAGGCCTTGAGCGAGCGTTACCTCGCTTATGCGCTCAGCACCATTACCTCGCGCTCCCTGCCGGATGCGCGGGATGGCTTGAAGCCCGTCCACCGACGCCTTCTGCATGCAATGCGGGAGTTACGGCTGAACCCTGATTCCGCCTTCAAGAAATGTGCGCGTATCGTCGGCGATGTCATGGGTAAGTACCACCCGCATGGCGATAGCGCGATCTATGACGCGATGGTCCGCCTCGCCCAAGACTTCGCTGTCCGCTATCCGTTGGTCGATGGCCAGGGCAACTTCGGCAATATCGACGGCGATAACCCGGCCGCCATGCGCTATACCGAAGCGCGGCTGACAGAGATCGCCAATCTGTTGCTGGACGGTATTACCGAAGACACTGTCGATTTCCGCGACACTTATGATTCCGAAGGCGAAGAGCCTGTGGTTCTTCCCGCCGCCTTCCCGAACCTGCTGGCCAATGGCGCTGCAGGGATTGCGGTCGGCATGGCGACCTCCATCCCGCCGCACAACATTGTCGAGCTCTGCGATGCTCTGCAGCATCTGATCAAATTCCCGAAGGCCACCATCGACAAGCTGGTCGAGCTGGTGCCGGGCCCCGACTTTCCCACCGGCGGGGTTCTGGTCGAAGATCGCGCTGCCATTGCCGAGGCCTATGCGACCGGGCGCGGCGGCTTCCGCATCCGCGCTCGCTGGGAGGTCGAGAAACTGAAAGGCGGCGCGTGGCAGATCATCGTCACGGAAATCCCCTATCAGGTCCAAAAGTCCCGCCTGATCGAGCGCATTGCCGAGCTGATCAACGAACGCAAAATTCCGATCCTGGGCGATATCCTTGATGAGTCCGCGGAAGACGTCCGCATCGTGATCGAGCCCAAATCCCGCAATGTTGAGCCTGAGCATCTGATGGAACAGCTGTTCCGCCAGACGGATATGGAGAACCGCTTCTCCCTCAACATGAATGTCTTGATGGAGGAAGGCCGCGTCCCCCGCGTCGTCAATCTGCGCGAAGCTTTGCAGGCCTGGCTCGACCACCGCCATATCGTATTGGTCCGCCGCTCCCGCTTCCGTCAGGCCCAGATCGAACGCCGCCTGGAAATCCTGGAAGGCTATATCGTCTGTTTCCTGAACTTGGATGAGATCATCCGAATCATCCGCGAGGAAGACGAGCCCAAACAAGTCATGATGGCCCGTTTCGATCTGTCTGAATTGCAGGCCGATTCGATCCTCAACATGCGCCTGCGCGCCCTGCGCAAGCTGGAAGAGATCGAAATCCGCAAGGAATACGATGCGCTGGCCGAAGAGCTGGAAGGCCTCCTGATCCTCCTGGAAGATGAAGGACTGCGCTGGAAGCGGATTTCGGGGGAAATCGCGGAGCTCAAGAAATCCTACGGCCCCGGCACCGAACTGGGCCGCCGCCGCACCGAGCTGGGCGACGCCCCCGCCGCCATCGATGTCCCCTTGGAAGCGATGATCGAGCGCGAGCCCATCACCATCGTCTGTTCCAAAAAAGGCTGGATCCGCGCCTTGAAGGGGCATCTCGCCCCCGATGCGGAGGTGAAATACAAGGAAGGCGACGGGCCGAAATTCACCCTCCACGCCCAGACCACCGACAAGCTTCTGGTCTTCGCCACCAATGGCCGCTTCTACACGATGGCCTGTGACAAGCTGCCGGGGGGGCGCGGCAATGGGGAGCCGTTGCGGCTCATGATCGATCTCGGCAATGAGCATGATTTCGTCGACCTGCTGTTGCACGCGCCCGACCGTAAACTGCTGGTCGCCAGCACCGCCGGCTATGGTTTCGTCGTCGCCGAGAAAGATCTGGTCGCCCAGACCCGCAACGGCAAACAGGTACTCAACCTGCCCTCCGGGACCGAGGCCTCGATCTGCCGCACCGTCGAAGGCGACAGCATCGCCGTCATCGGCCAGAACCGCAAACTCCTGCTCTTCGGCCTCGACGAGCTGCCGGAAATGACGCGCGGTAAGGGCGTTATGCTGCAACGCTATAAGGACGGCGGTATTGCTGATGCGAAATGCTTCACGAAAGCAGACGGCCTAACTTGGCGCATCGGGGAACGCACGCGGACCGAGACGACCTTGACCGAATGGTGGGGCAAGCGCGCCCAAGCTGGTCGCCTCCCCCCCGCCGGATTTCCCAGAAGCAACCGATTTGGCTAGGATATGCGGCTGATACCAAAGGATCGCGGGAAACAGCCGCTCTTGTCGGTCAGGCCGCCCAACAGGGCTTAAAGTAAATGCGCCATCCCTTTCACAGTGATGCGGTTGCAGAAAGGTTTCAGGCCTTCCCGGACGACAGGCGAGAGCGCATGCTGGCGCTCCGCGCGTTGATCTTTGACACGGCGCAATCGACCCCGGGCGTCGGTCCGCTGCAAGAGACCTTGAAGTGGAACCAGCCGGCCTATCTGACCAAAGACTCTGGTTCTGGCACCACGCTCCGCCTTGATGTCTCAAAGCAAGGCAGCCCTGCGCTTTATGTGCATTGCCAAACCAGCCTGATCCAAGACTTTAGCGCCCATCACCCCGATAGTTTCGACTATGAGGGCAATCGCGCGGCCCGTTTACGGGCAGAGGACCCAATCCCCGATGAAGCGACAGAACAGTTCATCCGCGCGGCCTTAACCTATCACCTGGCGAAGCGTTAACGCTCCGCTGCCCAAAGTGCGATCCCTATAGATCCACAGGCAGCCGGATGTCTGGTCTTAGATTTTATCAAATACCGGCGCATCGTCAGGGACTGGATAATAGTCCCCCTTGTCTTTGACGAAGATATGTCTGCCGATATGGAGGGCCTCTGTATCATTCAGACTCCCGACCGCGATACCAACGCGATCGCTGTCATTCATCCGATAAAAGAGGCTGGAGCCACATTCGCCGCAAAAGCCACGCTTCGCCCAATCCGATGATGTGTACCACCGCAGCCCCGCCTCCATAAGGAACCGGACTTGGTCGAATTGTGTATGGGCGGCGGCCCATAGATGACCACTCAACCGCCGACACTGACTACAGTGACAGACGGTAACAGCCTCCTTAACCGCCTCGACCTCGAAAGCAACCGCACCGCATTCACATTGTCCCTGAACCACCAGAACCACCTGAACCACTCCCGCTGTCAGTTTCGAGCCATCCGCAAACAGTATAGCAGCCAGGGCCGCTGTAAATCGGTTCATAACTCCCCGGTTTTCGAGCACAGGGAGTTGGCGTGATGGTTGAAGGGGTGAAAATGATTTCAGACAATTTCTTCCTCGGAACGAGCAATTGGTCCCGTCCTTCGAAAAGGATGACCAATGTCGACATTGCGATAAGGAAAAATGACCTGGAGAATGATGTTGGGGTTTGTATTTATGGCCCTTACGGAATTCTAACAGGATTGAACGGACGAGGAGGTGGAGCAGATGGCTAGTTTCGAAAATATGGATGGTTGGTACGACGAAATCGAGACCCTAATCAATAATCGGAAGTATTTTGAGGCGTTCTCGGACATGCAAGAAGAGAAAATGCCCTTTTCGTGCGTGTTGGAGATGATGTCATTGTTGGAAAAAGACAGCACGGCACGTGAGGCACTAAACTTTGTAAACAACTATAGAATAAATGTTTTGAGTGATCCCGAGTTTGTCCCAGATCCCATAAACCCAATCCCAGATGATATGCTGGAAGCCGGATATAAATTAGAAAGATTTTACCTATGGTATAAATACAAAAAACAACGACCCTGGAGCACGTCATGCAGAGGGGCAATATTTCACGCATGCGTAAAGGGTGGTGAAGTCTTACCGTTTACGAGTAATGAATTTCTTTCCAACCTTCGTCGGTGGCCTATCGACGCTCGATATTTCGATTTTGATAAATAGGGGTGTCTGAAAGTAAGGCCACCCGAGAAATTGGGATCACTGGGTTGAACGAATTTTCCTGGAGGTGGAGCAGATGGCTAGTTTAGAAAATATGGATGGATGGTACGACGAAGTCGAGACCCTACTCAATAATAAGACGTATTTTGAGGCGTTCTCGGGCATGCAAAAAGAGGATATGCCTTTCTCTTGTGTGGTGGAGTATTTGTCACTGATGGAAAAGGACAGCATGGCGCGTGATGCATTCAACGCCATAATTGATCGTGATATAAATGTTGTAAATGCTCCCGGATTCGAACCGGATCTAAATGACATTATGCCAGAAGAAATGGCTATCGCTTGGAACATACTGAATTATTTCTTTCTTTGGTATCGCTACAAAAAACGACGTCTGTGGAGTTCGCATTGCAATGTACCTTGCGTGTATTCTCGCGTCGTTAATCTTAAAAAGGTTTCAGTTACCAGCCGTGAGTTCCGAACCAATTTTTTTAAAAATACAGTCCATGAATTTGGGTTTAGTTCTGATAAATAGAGGTGCTGGAAGTAGAGCCACATCCGGGCGGGTCATCTGACATTAGGGTCGGGCCCTCCCTGATCTGATTAGGCAGATCGCACTGATCTACGACACCTTCTCGTTCAACTTCATGATGGCAAGTGAATAGGGGATCAAGGGATTACTCGCTGTATAATTAAACGTCAGTCGCTCTAAGGACGCGATCCCATTTTTGTCGGCCCGTTGGATTATATCGTATAAATTCATATTATAACAACACACAATGGACCAAAGCGCTGCATTCGCGTTCATCATCTCATCCGTGAGCTTGAAGATGCGACCATCGAGATGCGTCTTTCCTTCTCCCTTCACTATCTGAAACGCTTCCCCTACCAATTTCGAGCCATCCGCAAACAGTATAGAAGCCAGGGCCGCTGTAAATCGGTTCAACAGAGAACTCTTTCGAGGCGGGAGCGCGCTTAAGCTTGTGGTAGGCCGGACAATGTCAAACCTTGAAGAAAATGCGGCCAGTCTCCATCTCGCTTAATCGGCCATACGCGCATTCCGTCCAAGGTGAAGTCTGGATGGACAGTCAGCAACTGGGCAGAAATATCCTCGACAGACTTGAAGTCTTGCAAATGTGCTGCAGCACTGATCATCGGCAAGAGTATCCGCGGCGTATTTCTGTCCTGACGGTCAACCGTTCGCCCCCAGTTCAGAACCTCTTCATAACGTTTGGACAATAATAGTCCCAGCATGAGATGCGCAGCATTGCCCGCATAAAGTCGCAGCCCTTTCAGTGGATCTATTGCTTTCAAAGCCAGTTGAAGCCCTTCATCGACATCACCGTTGTAGATCATGGCCGCCGCATAGGCCAATTGCCCTTGTGCGTAATGCGGCCTAGCGCTTAACGATCGCTGCGCAACAAATAACGCGCCGGCCGGGTCTTCATCTAGATCAATCAAAGCCGTACATAACATCGCATGGGCAAAATCACCCTGAGGCTTAAGCCGCACAGCCTCGCGCAAGAACTGAAGACCCTGGACACAATCATCCGGGCTCGGGGGGCGCCAGCCACAATGGGCTTCCATCATAGAAGCCATCCCCCCCATTGCGAGCGCGCTCGGATCTTCCGGATCGCGTTCCAACACGACCTTCAAAAGATCACGCGCTTCTAACCACTCTGCCCGAACAAGGCCCGATAAAAGACCGCCGACACGAACTTTTATAACGCTGCTTTCCTGCTCTTCCATCGGTAAGTCAGTTTTTTTCAACACAGATGCTTCATAAGAAAAGGCGGCAAAGCGAATAAAGGTACATATCTTGAGAGCCAGCTCATCTTCGGCCTCAAACAAGGCATCAATGACGCCATCGAAATGCTCGACCTTGATCAACTCATTATTCTTCTGATCAGCGAGTCGGACAGCGACCCGAAAGCGAGGTCCCACGACACGCATCGTTCCTTCAACGAGTACATCCGCTTTTCCGCTATCCGTGCGCAGCGACAGACCTGCTTGGTTGGCAAGCGCCGCCATAATGGCTTGGTTCACGCCCTCACAAAGAAGTTCTGCTTCCTCGTTGTTACCGCTGAGAGCCAAGCCGCTGAACGCTAGATTTATTTTCTGCGACGGCATTTTGATGCCGTCACTCGCCTCAACAGCTTGGGGTGCCGTATCACTCTGCACGTCGATGGCGAAGTCTGGGCTGGCATCCAACTGGATCGCATAAACTTGGATCATGGCAGACACATTCTTTACCGACTGCTTACCAAGATCTTCATACTTCACGTCAATTCGATTGCGGACCTGCTCATAGACGCTTGCGGAAATATTGATGCCCCCCGGCGTTGCCAGCGCCTCAATACGCGCGGCGACGTTCACACCCTCTCCATGAATGTCCTCACCATCATCAATAATATCACCAAGATTTACACCAATCCGAAACCGAAGCCGGTTTGCCTCCAATCCCTTTTGCAAGGCTATGGCACAACTAACCGCGTCCTGTACCGATGAAAAAACGACGAGAAAGCCATCTCCGGTCAGTTTAACGATATCTCCTGAATGGTCGGATACACTTGGTTTAATCACCTCTTCCCGCGCGGCCTTCCAAGCAGCGACGGTTCCGTCGGCGTCTTCTTCCATATGTCGGGTATAACCGGCGACATCAGCGGCAAGAATGGCTGCAAGCCTCCGTTTCACCGCACGATCCAAATCCACCCCTCCCATAGGCCGTATTATATGAACCTATTGTAAGTCAGGGGGATAGTTAAGCAATCGGATAAGCGGATAGGCCCCATAGGATCACCACCAGGATAGTGGCGGGCTTACTCAGGATCGCCGAGAATGAAGGCTTTCCCTTATCTGAATTGGCAGATCGCATCGATCTACGACGCCTTCTCGTTCAGCTTCATGATGGCAAGTGAATAGGGGATCAAGGGGTTACTCGCCGTATAATTAAACGTCAGTCGTTCTAAGGACGCGATCCCATTTTTGTCGGCCCGTTGGATTAGATCGTATAAATTCATATTATAGCAACACACGATGGACCAAAGCGCTGCATTCGCGTTCATCATCTCATCCGTAAGCTTGAAGATACGACCTTCGAGATGCGCCTTTCCTCCTCTATACATCGCAGAATAAAGCGTTTCGCGTAGCGCGGTTTCGAAGAGTTCCGTCTCGGCCTGCCAACCAAATGGCTCTTGGATAAGCAACGTCCCGCCAGGCGCGGCGTCACGGATGAGCTGTATGAAATTAGTTGGGATGAAGGCAGGTTGTTCAAGCGCCGCGCGGGAAAAGATAAGGGCCCCCTTTCCATCGTTCCGTGCCAACCGTTCGATGAACTTGAAATCCGGTCGATAGAAATCGAACGCTTGAGTCGAAGAGTCTTTGCATGGGACGAGCGACAAAAGTTGCTCTGCGCAATGTCTCCCGCTCCGCGATTGCTCCGCTGCGACATAGCGAATGTCGTCACGATTGAGATGAAGGGCAAGATGGCAAAGATTTCGCCCCCAACCACTGCCAAGTTCGACAATCGTATGTGTGTCCTCCGTGACAAGGTCTGCCAGGATCCCGGTCAATCGATGGTCCGAAGCGCTTTCGCAAGGCAGGTGTAGATAAGTACCGTTACGAACGGTGACGATATGGTTTTCCATACGCTCAAAACCCGCAGGATCGATTGGAATTCCGAACCCTTCCTCCCCTAAGAAGGCGCTCACCAACCCGTCGGTTTTTGGCGGACCATCCATCGAATCAAGTATTTGCTTTGGATCGCGCGTGTTTTGAAGCAAAGCTTCAAATTTTTCGAGACTGGCGCGCCAACCGTCCTCGTAGGTTTCTTTCTGTTTGTTGTTGATACTCTGAAGGGATCGGGCGAGTGAGGCCATCTGCCTTGAGTTCAATTCAGTTCGCAGCCCTAGATTGTTTAACGCTTCGCGCAACTGCGGACCCGTCAAAGACATTTCACCCCCCTCCTCTACTCAGCGCCTTCGATGTAAGGTGATGCCACACAAATGATCACCTAAAATCATCTACCTTTTCCATCATTACTCTATCCACGTGTGTTTTGACACTAAATAACTAAATTATGTTGGACACAATCATCGTCCAAATTTTCGAGAATTCCTGAGCGCAGAGATTTGTTGCGCCGACTTTGGATAGAAACCCTCCTCACCGCGCCAACCGTTCGACGCTCAAAGGTCTGGCAGTGCCACAGCGGCCAAATCACCGCTGCAGAAACGGTGAGTTCCGTGAAGTGCTTCATAGTCTCGGCCGCGTCGTTGTGGTGTGTACGCAAGTGGTGGGGGCCCTAGGCGAAGGGCATTCCTTTAGCTGCGGGCCCTATTGGTGCCGCGAGGACATGATGTCAGGTGAAACAGTCCGGATATGTCGGGCTGCGGACATTGGTCTTTCTTGATGCGGTTTTTAGCATCGCGACATAGCGATCATTTATTGAGGTGCGTCTTAACAATTTTCGCCACGATTTCCTTCCCATTGAACCCAAGTTCTGTGAGGCAGCTGTCAAATCAATGACGGCGCTCCCAAATCAATGCGGGAATAAAACGAGCGGATCATTAAGACCGGCAGGCCTTCGAGCAGCGCATGTCGAGGGACCATGAGGAAAGGTAAAGTAAAAATGCGAAAAGCAGTGGTATTCGGTTTCGGGGTTATCCTGATCATCACCAGTCTATGGCTGGCAAATGACTTTGCCAGTATCCTCTGGCCCGAAACACTGCTCTGCGTGGCCATCAGCGGATTGATGTTAACCGGTTTGGCCGTGATTACCGGTTGCGGCATGTGGCGGCGCAGCCCGCAAGGCGATGGCACCCTCCATCGTGATAACGCGCAGCATGGATTTCCGAGACATGGATTGCCGAGAAGTGGATTAACCGGAACGAGCAGTTTCCGGGAATGGGTTGAACAGACAGTTTTCCCCAAACAGGCCGGCGGCCCTTCCTCACCGGACATTACGCGCGACGGCTACAGTCTGCGCAATGCACTGGAAGCCATTTCCGACGGGATCTTCATGCTCGATAACAAAATGGACTTCACCTACTACAATAGGCGTTTCCTGGAGATGCTCGGCGAAGATGTTCAAAATCCACAAATCCACATCGGCATGCCGCTAAGGGACGTAATGGCCTATCTGGCATCGAAAGGCGGTGCGGTGCAGGACGAAGATGCGCTCAAGGGGCTGCAAGATCGGATCGCCGCCTATCGAGACATCGAAAACTACAGCTATGAATACACCTCACCGACCGGGCGCATACTTGAGTACCGAAAAACCCCGCTGATTGACGGCGGCGCCGTCATCTCGATGAATGATATTACCGACCGCAAAATCAATGAGCAGAAACTGCGCAACCAGAATCAGTGGCTTGATCTTGCCAATCGCACCTCTACTGCCATTGCGAATGCAGAAACGGTAAATGATGCTGTCCAGGGCTGCCTGGATGAGATCTGCGGCTATATCGGTTGGCCGATGGGGCATGCCTACATCGTAGAGAAGGATGAAGAGGGAGAGCTCCTTCGCTCACTCGGCGTCTGGCATGTTGAGAATATCGACGCCTTCCGTCCATTGCTGGACATGACAGAGACAACAATCAAACGCTCCGGAGAGGGCGTTGCCGGGCGTTCTTTAGCAACAAAGTCTCTTCAGTTCTCTCGTCTAAGCGACAGGGATGATCTTTGGAGTTCTCCGCGCGCCGCACTTTCGTTTGAGTTGGGCGTAAACTGCGGTGTCGGTTTTCCAATATTGGTCGACAATCAAGTTGTTGCTGTCCTGGAGTTCTTCAGCACCGATGAGTTTGAACTGCTTGATCGACAGGTGCAGGTTATCCAAAGTGTCTGCAATCAGATCGGCGGCCTGGTCGTTCGCAAACGCGCAGAACAGGCTTCACGGGAAAAGGATGCGTTTCTACGTGATGCCGTTGAGCATCTGACCGAAGGCTTCATCGCCTTCGACGCGAACGACACCATCTCTATCTGCAATGAGCGCTGCCGGGAACTTTATCCCGAAATCGCCCATCTCCTCGTCCCTGGGACACATTATTCGGAGTTTGAGGGCACCAAGGTCGAACTGGCGGACGATCAGAACGAAGCAGAGTTTTATCGCAAACGGCAGGAAAGACACCGAAGGGCGGATGGTTCCGGGCTGATGCATCGCACAAAAAATGGGCGCTGGGTTCTTGCACGAGATATCAAGATGTCTGATGGCGGCATTGTCGGAATTCGAACGGATGTCAGCGACTTCAAGCGGCAGGAAGAAAACCTCAAGCGAAGCCTCAAACTTATTCATGAGAGTGTGAACTATGCGAGCCAGATCCAGCGTTCGGTCCTGCCGAAGGCAAAGGATCTGAACCGCATCTTCGATGATCACTTTGTAATCTGGGAACCCCGCGACACAGTTGGTGGCGACATTGTCTGGATGCGGGAGACCGCGAATGGCCACCTGGTCGCAGTTGCTGATGGCACGGGTCACGGCATCCCCGGCGCTTTCGTCACGATGATCGGGACAGGCGCGCTGGAAAATGCCGTGCTAGAAAATCCGGATGGCGACCCCGGCCGCATTTTGAGCCTGATGAACATGTTCGTGAAGGATCTCTTGGGGCAGCATGGCCCAGGTGAAGGATCGGATGACGGCCTTGATCTCGGGGTCATCCACATCAATCACAAGAAGACCGAAGTGCAATTCGCAGGGGCCTCGCAATCGCTCTTTCACGTCCCAATAGAAGGGGATGTCGTTCAATACAAAGGTGACAGAACGTCGATCGGCTATCGGCATATCCTACCCAGCACGACCTTTAAAACCCATAAACTGACCAGCACCCCCGGCGACCGGTTCTACCTATGGACCGACGGTTTCACCGACCAAATTGGCGGCGAACGCAATCGGTCTCTGGGAAAGCGACGCGCCTTGGAAATACTTCAACAGAACCCAGCGTCATCCATGGTCGATCAGGCCAAAGCGACTGTTGATGCCTTTGCGCGTTATCAAGGCGATCAGACCCGGCGGGACGATGTCACAATCCTTGGATTCCGCCTGAAACCAAAGGACTAGCGCATATCACGTTCGGGCGGGGCCAGTAAAAGTGGGGCCAGTAAAAGTGGGCCCAGTAAGCGGGGGCGTGTAAAAAGATACCAGTCCTTTTCGCATGCCCCTTTTTACTTATTGTCGCGAGCAGCGGTCAGGGTTTCGCGGATCTGGTCGATTACGGCTTCCTGGGTCATCTGTGGGTTGTCCCAAAGATCGCTCAAAATTCGGTCAGACTCAAAAACGACGGCTTCTTCCGTTATTAACAATGGGGACGCTAGCGATCCGCCTTCCTTTGCGAAGAGCTTGTAGGCTTTCTGCATACAAGAACTTTCGATCTGATCCTCCAGCCCGTTAACAACAGGGATGGCTCCTTTGTTAGAGGAAAAATCCAACTGCGTTTCCGGAGATAAGATGGCGCGTGTAAGGGCATCATGCTCGGCGCGCACGGAGCGATCCTCATTCGTCGGGAAAATGAAGGTATCGACCAGGGACTGATGGTATCTGTGGGTTCCGAGCGACAACACACAGATTAAATCGTCGCCGACCGTCATCCCCAAGGCCTCAAGATCGGGAAGAACCCAGTCACCAATGATCTGCACCAGCGCCCTGCCCTCCGCCAGTTCGACGGCAGCATCCTCCCAAGCCTGTACCTCCGGCTTGTCGAGCAGAAAGCCCCCTAAGCTATCGAAGATCGCGATAGATTCGCGGAATCCCGGTTCGTCCACAACGCTCGGATCGGGGTCCTCAAACATACGCAGGAATATCTCAGCACCGGCCTCACTCGACAGGATAGATCGGAACAACATTGATCGCTCCCAAGCTCCCCGGCCCATTGTCAGCCCCATACGACCCTGCGCCTTCATCTTCGTCAGGATCGCGATAAGATCAGCCCAAGTCTGCGGCACCTCCCCCCCAAACTCCGCCAGGACATCGGCATTAATCCAGGTCCAGTTCTCAGAGTGGACACCAACGGGCACGGCAAAAAACCGCATATCCTCCGCGATAAAAGGACGGACGGATGGCACTATATTCTCAATCCAGGCATCCCTTTCGGCGATCACACCAATGTCCATGATCACCCCGCGCTTCGACAGCGCGAACAAATCCCATCCTGCATGCCATTGAACCGCAAAAGGCGGGATGCCATCCAATATGCGCTGAAACAGCACACGACGGTTTTGGATATGGTCCGTGGTGGGAGAGTGCAGCCATGTCCCACCTGCGCGTTCATAGGCCTGTCGTAAAATAGACAGAGAACGCGCCTCCGCCTGCGATTTCCAGAAGGACTGAACCTCAATCGGCTCCAACGGATCTGCCGACACTGTGTCTTCTTGGATGAGTAGAAAAACCGAAAACATTACGGCCAGAAAACATCTTGAAGCGGGGGGGTGTCTTCTCATTATTCTAGCCTCCATTATGGTTTGGCATCTTCTCCATATCGGAACCGGTGCTGTTGTCATTATGGGCTTCGGCCCAAAGGCATGATGAGAAATCCAGACGAATAGTAGTCCCCAAAGTATTGGTGGACATCAGCTCAATACCGATATGGTTAATCTCGGCCAGTTCCCGAACAATGCTGAGGCCGATGCCGAGCCCACTTTCTGTCGTAAAGGCATCGTTCTTAACGGTGTGGAAGGGATCAAAAAGGCGTTCAATATCGTCGATGTTTAGCCCCGGACCATCATCGATGATCCGAACCTCCAACGGGCCGTCTTCTTTTGTGATTACGATCTTACAAAATGTCTTGGCGTTTTGTTGTGCGTTCCGAACAAGGTGTTCCAGAATTTTGTCCAAAGCGACGCGATCACATTCGACGCTCTTTTGATCAGCGACCGCATGATCTCTCATTGACGTTAAGACTGTGCCCATTTGGCACCGCCCGATCGTATCCTCGATAGTCTCGACAAGGCATACTTGCGTCTTGCGGTTCTCATAACTGCCTGACTGCAATTCCGTAATCAGGAAAATATCGTCAATCAGATGCGTTAGGCTGGAAACACCGCTCTCAATCGCATCGGTATAACTGCCTATATCCTTGCCATCCTTTGGGTCGAGGACAGCTTTCAGAAGCTGCGAATATCCACCGATGACATTCAATGGTGTGCGAAGTTCATGCGACATTTGATAAAAGTATCGCGTTCGAACAAGCATGCTCTGTTCCAGAACCTTGAGGTTTGAGATCGCCCGGTTTGCGAGAGGACGGAAAAAGAACAAAATGAAGGTGATCGAGGTGATCGCAAGCACCAGGACGGCAAGAGAGCTGAAAACTTCATCCACGGTGCTCCAAAACTCCGCTTGCTTCTTTGTTGTGCTTTCCCAGTCCGATAGGTTCGACATGATCGTTCCATAGGGCGCCACAGCGAGATCCGGCATCGCCCAGGTGTCATCTATGCGCCCGCTGCTACCAAGCGATTCAGCACGCGTTAGGAACCCTTTTACCGCCTCCAAATAGATCGCCCGACTTGGGAACATCTCTTCTGCGGAGATGATTGGGCCAGCAAGCTGATCAATGACCTGCTCAATATCATCTTCACGACCCAGAATTCTTTGCGACAAGCTTCTGATTTTGGCCTCGTTCAAATGGGTGAGGCTTTCATCCAAAAAACTCGAATTTCGCAACAACATGATCGATTGGGTGTTTCGAGCGACCCGATGAAGATCCTCACGTTGATGCCCGATATGATAAGAAAGCTCCCAGGCTTCCTTAACCTTGCTGGTGATGTAGTGAAGCGATAATTGGTGCACCACAAAAACAAATACAAAAATCGCCGCACAAGCCGTCCCCACCCGCCGGATAACGAGAACCTGCTCTTGCGCTTTCCGAAGCTTCGGTTGAGAGGAAACATCAGCTCCCCTGACAATGCTATCACGGCCATCCGTCATAGTGGCGCCCTTTGGGCCAGAGGCATGGCTTTACCAGCAAAGCCCCGCCTTCCCTGACCGCAGAAAGAGAAATGCTGAAACTCAAAAAAGACAGTCAAAATTGGACTGGGGTAATCCTGAACTACCGAAAAACGGAAGCCTCGTCTGAACATTTTTCTTCTTTCCATACGAGTGCAAAAGTTTCCCCACCGTTGCATACGAAGGTACAGGATAGAATGAATATCCTAAATTTAGGTTAACAATAGTGTAACGGTGCTCATCAATTTCAATGTATCTTTTGAATTTTTGTAATTGTTTATATATGTTTATGATCACTAAATTGAGTGTTTGGCGCCGTTGTTTGTTAACCTATCTCACCGTTTTGGGCGTGGTTTTCCCTCCAAACAGCTGCCCCCTCTCCCTACAAAAATCGGCAATCTGTCGGTTCTTTTCAGCCATATCCCAACCAAGTTCTCCAGCAAGCACTTCGGCCACGTCTTCAACCTCTGCTTTAGAAAACTGATGGCGCCATCCCAAACCACTCCGTCGATACAGGACGTCCATCAGGGTTCTCGCATGCTCCTCACGGACAAAGGTTGCGATATGAGAATGGCGCAGCTCTGGTGCCTCCAATAAAAACGCTGGAGAGTTCGTGTTTTCCTTCAACTCGCGGGCTTCATAGTTGATGGTTTGTGGTGCCCCAAAAGGCGGGGAAACGAGGGTAAGGGCGGAAACAACCTCCCGCCCCGCAGACCGATGGGTCATGACGGGACCGCCTGTCAGAGCACTGACCCCCGGCATGCCCATTTCCGCCAGATCGTGCAAATCCCGGGATCGTTTGCCTTTCGGGAAGGCCGGATCGTTCGTTAAGGGTCTGACCCCGGCCCAGGTCGACACGATGCTTTCCTCACTTAGGCCCAGGCCTGGAAGCAGCTGTGTGACTTCCTTGAGGATGAAGTCGATATCCTGTCTGTCCGCCGCGATCTTATCGAGATCTCCGTCATAGGCCGTCTCGGTGGGGCCGATATAGTGCAAATCATACCAGGGCAGACAATAGAAGGGCTCATTGGTGCTGGTGGTCGATGCATAGCCCCGTCCGCGAAACTTCTCCGGCAAGCGCACCACGATATTGGCACCTTTCGTCCCAAAAATCTTTCGGGGCGCGTCGGGTTTAACAGCTTGGTTGACGTCATCAATCCACGTCCCGGCCATATTGAGGATGTGATTAGCCGTGACACGGATAGCGGCTTCATCGGACAAACAATCCTCAATATCTACAGCCCATCGGTTATCCTTGTAACGAACCGGTGTTGCCTTGGCATAGTTGAAGACCGCCGCGCCCATCCGTGCGGCATCCAAGATCGCATCGATGCATAGACGTTCAGGCCAATCGAACTGATATTCATCAAACTCAACAATTGATGACAGCCGATTCGCATCTCCCATAACCTCAGTAAAGGGACAGTCAGAAAAGGCTTCCGGGGAAAGACGGCGATAGTTCAATGGTGTGCGCTTCGACGCCAGGCAGGAGAGCAACTTGAAGCCGGCATCCATATGCCACCCTTTAAACAGACCATCGTGATGGACCGGCAGATACATCTTGAAAGGACGCGCCCTTGTCGGGGTTGAACAGACAATCTCATCCCGTGCCTGCATCGCTTGGCGAGCCATT
>SPJK01082128.1_pt1 | contig 15715 bp, 15 predicted proteins | sample 3741771 | NCBI WGS metagenome assembly SPJK01 (sample SAMN10925997, study PRJNA522277) | cold seep metagenome | isolation source: Elba SIP-enriched marine methane seep metagenome, extraction at timepoint T2 | place: Italy: coast of Elba, Mediterranean Sea | reverse complement strand
TCACTTAAGCGCAATTGCTGTAATCGTTTTTTTTGCGAAGAATATCGACGCTCAATCTGCTTTAATAAATTTTGCCGTTTTAATCTGACCGCTGCTAAAGCCGTTTGTTCATGTTTCGCATTCTCCAGCGCCAAAGCCAATTGCTGACGCTTTTGTTCGGAATGTTGTTGTAATTGAAGCAAAACATCCAGATCCCGCTGAATAGCGTTCAACTTTTCCATCCGCGCTTTATTGAAATAGTCATAGTATTTCAAAATTCGACTGGAAAGCGCCGGATCTTGTTGGTTTAAAAACAACTTGACTTGCTCGTAACGTCCATTCATATAGGCCGCCTTAAGCAATTTAACCAATTCCTCGCGATGCTCAAACATTGACTTTTTAATCGCTTCACGACGAATACGCAGCCGTTTTAAAACGTTTTTCAGCTCGGCGACATCTGATTCCAAATCCTTAACATTTTTCGCTAACCTTCCATATTCTATTTCCTGCCGCCTTAATTGAAAATGAATTTCTTGCTTGGTTTTCTTTAAGTCTTTGACCCGGCGATCCGCATTATTAATTTCAGCTTGCAGTTGCTTGAGCTCTTTTTCCGTTTTTTGCAGCGTTTGTCCGTTGGCAAGCAACGGACAAAGCAAAATAAACCAAGCTAAGCCAGCCGTACAACGCGCATTCTTCATTAATCGCTTATGACCGCCATAACCATGAAAAACTAACGCTGTACAACTTTTCTTTCATATTATGCGGCAATCAACGAACGCCCGCTCATTTCTACGGGTTGCTCCACACCTAAAATGGCCAACATAGTTGGCGCTAAATCAGCTAAATTGCCGCCTTCCGATAATTGCGCACCGCCGCCGACATGCACTAAAGGCACTTTATTGGTGGTATGCGCGGTATGCGGCTGGCCGGTTTTTTCATTAGTCATATATTCGATATTGCCATGATCTGCAGTCACCAACATTTGTCCGCCAACCGCCTGCAATGCCGTCACCACGCGCTGCAACGATTGGTCAATGGTTTCCACTGCGGTAATCGCCGCGTCTAAATGACCGGTGTGCCCGACCATATCGCAGTTGGCGTAATTACAAATAATTACATCATATTTACCGCTTTCTATGGCTTCCACCATATGCCCCGTCACCTCAGGCGCACTCATTTCGGGCTGCATATCATAGGTTTTCACCTTTGGAGAAGGCACTAAAATACGCTCTTCCCCAGCAAAAGGCGCATCCTGACCGCCATTTAAAAAGAAAGTAACGTGCGCGTATTTTTCAGTTTCCGCCAAGCGCAATTGCGTCATTCCCAAATTCGCCAACACTTCGCCGATGCCGTTTTTCACTTCTTCCGCAGGAAACGCAACCGGATAAGGAAAATCCTGATGGTACTCGGTCAAGGTTACATAACTGCCTCGGTGCGGCTCACATCCGCGTTCAAAACCATCGAAAGCAGGGTCAGTCAATGCGCAAGAAATTTCACGCGCTCTGTCGGCGCGAAAATTCATAAACACCACTGAATCATCCGGGTCTATACTAATCACTTGGCCGTTTTCATCCAACACGGCGCTAGGACAAACAAACTCATCGGTTTCATCGCGCTGATAGGCAGCCGCTAAGGCTTCCTGGCCGGAATTATAGCGATAATCGGTTTCGCCTTTGGCCAATAATTTATGCGCCAACTCAACTCTTTCCCAACGTTTGTCTCTATCCATCGCATAAAAGCGACCGGTTAACGAAGCAATCCGGCCTGCGCCTAATTCAGCAAACTTATCTTCGACTAATTTAATAGATGACTCCGCGCTTTTGGGCGGCACATCGCGTCCATCCAGAAAACCATGCAAATAAACTTTTTTCAGCCCTTTTTTCACCGCCATTTCCATCATCGCCAACACTTGCTGCTGGTGACTGTGAACGCCGCCCGGCGACAGCAAGCACATAATATGCAAGGCTTTATCAGCCTCTTTAGCTTTTTCAACCGCTTCTGATAAAGCCGGGTTTTCAAAAAAACTGCCGTCAACAATCGCTTGATTGACGCGAGAGAAGTCTTGACGAATCAAACGTCCGCTACCGATATGTAAATGCCCTACTTCTGAATTACCCATTTGCAGATCAGGCAAACCAACAACTTCGCCGGAACAATCCAATTCTGTAACCGGGTTTTTTTGAATTAATTCATCCCAAAAAGGAGTTTTAGCCATTGCAATCGCGTTATTTTCCTGCTCCGATCTGTTGCCAAAGCCGTCCAGAATCAACAAAACTAAAGGTTTCGGTCGAGTTACCATTTCTATAAACTCCAAAAATTAAATATTAAACAAATCCGAAAATCGTGAGCGATGCTTTAGCTATCGGTCACAGACAACGCCGCCCATTTTGACGCCGCCTAACATATTGAAAAGCTAATTAATAACAATTGAACTAATAGCTATTACCTGATATATTTGGCTGCTTTTCATTTTGTTCGGTAATATGAAAGGATTAAAAAAGCTATTATAACAATACACAAGTATAATAGTAGGTTATAGTGTCATTGCCCCTTTTTTTAAAGGGTCGGCTAAAAAACCACAAAAATGGCGCAAATGCAATAATGACCAATTGAATTTGGCAACAACACCCTCTCCGTATGGTAGAAAAACAAGAAGACCCCATCCTGTACAATGATGCAGATATCAATCGCGCGGCGCGCTGTTTAAAAGCCATGTCACACCCGTTGCGACTGAAGATTTTATGCGTCCTCGGCAGCGAGTCCATCAGCGTACAAGATATTGTTGAACAAGTCGGCACCAGCCAAAGCAATATTTCACAACATTTGGCCATACTCAGAGAAAAAGATATTTTAGGCTACAAAAAAGAAGCCAACCGCGTTTACTATTACATTGATGACGAACGCATGCTGCAACTGATCCGCATGATGCGGGAAGTTTTTTGCAGCAATTGTTAACACCTGATATTAATCTCAACCAATTCCCAAAGCTTTATGGAACAATATATAGAATTCGCCACCAATCATTATCTTTTGGTTATCGCTCTCGTTGTCGTCACTTTTTTGCTGATTCAAGACTTTGTCGAAAGCGCGTTCGGCAAGTTTTCCAGCCTCTCACCACTCATGGCGGTCACCAAAATGAACAGCAACGACACCAAAATTGTTGATGTTAGAGAACCTCATGAATTCGTTAAAGGCCATATCGAAGATGCGATAAACCTGCCCTTAGGTAAACTGGAAGAGCAAATCGGCACACTTGCCAAGTACAAAAAAAACACCATCATTGTCGTCTGCCAAAGCGGTACGCGCGCGACTTCGGCCTGCAAGACATTAATCAAAGAAAACTTTGAAACCGTTTTTAACATCAGCGGCGGCATGCAGTCTTGGGAAGACAGCAAACTGCCGATGACGATCAGCAGCAAAAACAAATCTTAGGAACGGGAATGAAATAAATTGGGCATTAGACGCAGGATTTTTTTTCGTATTCAACGACTGCAAGGATGCAGGAGGTAGAGCAACGCATGGAGCAGTTGCCGAGGCGCACAAACAGGCGCATAGCCAGCTATGTAACTGTTTGTGCAACGCCGAAGACGAGAAAAAAGACAAGTCAAATGTTCAAGTTATTTCATGAACGTTCCTTAACCACCCTTTCAACACACTCATATATTCAAAATGGCAGAATCACAAACACCGGAAGAAAAGCAGTTTGCTATTCAAAAAATTTACACCAAGGACATTTCTTTTGAAACCCCTAACTCACCGAAGATTTTTACATCGAAATGGGAGCCAAAAGTTGATTTCAACCTGAGTACGAATGCGCAAGCTCTGGAAGACAACTTATTTGAAGTAACCTTAACAACTACGGTTACCGTAAAAACTGAGGACACCACAGCTTATCTTGTTGAAGTGACCCAAGCCGGGATTTTCACTTTGAACGGATTTAGCGATCAGGAAACCGGCGCCATGATGGGCAGCTTTTGCCCGAATATATTATTCCCTTATGCCCGTGAAGTTGTTTCCGACCTGGTTAACAAAGGCGGCTTCCCGCAATTATTATTAGCGCCGGTTAATTTCGATGCGCTTTATCAGCAACATTTGCAACAAGCCCAACAACAGGGCGCAGCAGAATCGCCGGAAAAATTAAACTGATTGAATGAGCGGTAAAATTTGCGTATTAGGCGCCGGCTCTTGGGGCACGGCGCTCGCTATTCAGGCAACCCGCAATCATTGTCAAACCTTATTATGGGGACATGATCCGCTGCAAATTCAGCAAATGGCGACCCAACGCGAAAACCGCCGTTATCTGCCGGGCCATTCATTCCCGGATCTGCTGGACACAAGCACCGACATTGTTGAAGCGGTTAAATTTAGCCCCTTGATCCTTATTTCTGTGCCCAGCCACGCATTTAAAGAAACGCTGGAAAAAATACAACCTCATTTAGCCCCAGATGCCCGAATTACCTGGGCCACCAAAGGTTTTAATCCGGAAGACGGCTCTCTGCTCCATACCGTGGTGGAAAGCACACTAGGGAAGCAGCGTCCGACGGCTGTTTTATCCGGCCCGACCTTCGCCAAGGAAGTCGCCGCCGATTTGCCCACCGCCATCACAATTGCCTCATCCTCGCCATCGCTCACCACTGAGTTAACCGGCATATTTCACAATCAGCGGTTTAGAACCTATAGCAGCTCCGACATCATCGGCGTACAAGTAGGCGGAGCCGTTAACAATATACTGGCTATCGCCGCCGGTATTGCAGACGGGCTGGGATTCGGCGCCAACACCCGCGCCGCCTTAATCACCCGCGGCCTACATGAAATTATGCTGTTAGGCCAAAAGTTAGGCGGCCAAACAGATACATTTATGGGGCTTGCCGGACTGGGCGACTTAATACTAACCTGTACCGATAACCAATCTCGCAACCGCCGCCTGGGTTTAGCCATCGGCGAGGGAAAAAGCCGTCAACACGCTTTGACCGAAATCGACCAGGAAGTTGAAGGAATTTCCGCCGCACGCGAGACCTATTTATTGGCTCAAAAACTGTCGATAGAAATGCCGATTGTCGAACAAACCTATAAAGTTTTATATGAAGACTTAGCGCCTAAACAAGCGGTCATTAATCTATTGAATCGCGACCCCAAATCGGAAAGCTAATCAACAACTGCCTTCCCGGCCGGACTTAAAACATCCGACGCTTCCAAACTTACCCTCCTCCAATCATATTCATTTACGTTATTGCCGAAACGCAGATAATTGTGAAAGTATTCACTTATTCCCAAACGAAGTTTGGGAAATTGGAAAAAGACCCAAAACAAAGCAAAAAAATTAATTTCGACTAAAATCCTTTTTACAATTATTAAGGAGCGCCAGCATGAAATTTCGTATTTTTTTATTACTCTTATTTTTCCTTTCACCTCCCGCCCAAGCTGGATCTGAGCTGCTGACCCTGATCAAAATGCTGCACGCCAACGGCACTGTGAGCGATGAACAATATCAACGCTTGCTGGATGAAATAAAAAGCGGCGCAGCACAACAAGAGCAACTCGCACAAAAAGTAGCCGAAAAAGAAGCTGACACGATCAAATTAAAACTGAACAAAGGCGGCCTGCAAGCAAAAACTTCAGACGGCCAATTCAGCGCCAAAATCGGTGGCCGCGTTCAGGCTGATGCAGCGTGGTATAACGAAGACAGCAGCGAAATGGGCAACGGCAGCAAAATTCGTCGCGCTCGCCTCTATATCTCCGGCAATATGTTTTATGACTGGGGATACAAGCTACAATACGATTTCACCAGCACTGGGAAAGCGGGCATCAAAGACGCCTATCTGAGTTATAACGGCTTAGAACACATTTCATTGACCGGCGGCCACTTCAAAGATCCCTTTTTACTGCAGGAACAAACCAGCAGCAAACACACCACGTTTATGGAACGCGCCATGCCAAGCGCTTTTGCCGCTGATCGCCATCTTGGCTTTATGGTCAGCAGCGCCCATAAACACTGGACTGCGGCAGTAGGCCTTTTCGGTAATAAAATAACCGCAAAAAATGACGGCAAAGACCATGGCTGGGGCGCAGGCGGTCGTCTTACTTTGGCGCCAATCAATGAAAAAACCAAGCTCATTCATGTCGGCATCGCAGCCAATTACCGCAATAAGGGCGATTCCGAATCTGTCCGCTTCAAACAACAGGCTGAAACCAATATCTCCGGCGTCAATATTGTTGACACCGGTACGATTACAGGCGTAAATCAACTGCTGAAATTAGGCGCTGAATTAGCTGCGGTGCATGGCCCTTTCTCATTCCAAAGCGAATACTTGTGGACCCAAGTTGAAAGAGAAAGCCTAGAAGATTTAGAATTCGACGGCTGGTATGTACAAGCCGGTTACTTTATCACCGGAGAATCACGCAAATATAAAAAAGGGAAATTCTCCGGGATAAAGCCTAAAAACGCGTTTGGAAATAACGGCGGCTATGGCGCTTGGCAAATTGCAGCGCGCTACAGCACCTTGGACTTAACGGATAAAGATATTAATGGCGGCGAAGCCCAAGCTTTTGCAGTCGGCATCAACTGGTTCCCGGTTTCCACCCTGCGGTTTTCAGGAAATTATGTCAAGGTTCTGGATGTAGACGGCGGCGCACATGACGGCGAAGAACCGGGATTAATTCAAATTCGCGGTCAATGGGCGTTCTAAGCAACCCTATATGCTCATTATTTGACTGCTTGTAGGGTGCGCATTGCGCACCTTATAGCGGAGCTGCCAAGACAAGGTATACTTCGCGCGGACTCGCGAAGTATAAAGAAAAAGTAGAGTTGGCCTGTAAGCCGGGTTCTGTCGTGAACAGTCATTCATCTGGGCCGCAGATCACTCTGCAGCTCAAGCAATCTACCCAGGAGCCGCACGGGCCGTACGTATGCTCCTCTATTTGATCTTGCTCCGGGTGGGGTTTACCCTGCCACTGCTGTTGCCAACAGCGCGGTGCGCTCTTACCGACACCTTTTCACCCTTACCCAGCTCCTGAAAACAAGTTTCAGGGGCTGGGCGGTATATTTTCTGCGGCACTTTCCGTAGACTCGCGTCTCCCAGGCGTTACCTGGCACCCTGCCCTTCGGAGCCCGGACTTTCCTCCATTTTGCGATGCAAAACAGCGACTGCTCGGCCAACTCGAAGAGCGGATTATACACTAGTGCGCCGCCAATTTTAAATGATTTAAAAAGTTGGGTAGCGTTCCAAGCATGCAGATACAATTTAATTTAACATATAATAGAATCCGTTAAATAGCCTGTGGAGACTATTGTGAAATTTTTAGATGTTAAAACTGATTATGCGTTTAAGAAGGTTTTTGGCAGTGAGCAGAGTCATGATATTTTGATCAGTTTTTTAAATGCCATCATCCGCTTTAATGATGATCTAAAAATAAAAAGCCTGGAAATAGTCGATCCTTATAATATCCCAATGATCAAGGGCATGAAAGACAGCTTTGTTGATGTTAAGGCGCGACTAGAGGATGATAGTCTGGTCATTATCGAAATGCAGGTATTGAACAAGGCCTAAAACAAGGCACAGAAAAAACCATATGCCTTATTCATCGCTCCTCATCGCCAAAGCACATTGATAAACCAGTTTTTTCCGTTGCCCGGTAATTTCCGCCGCCAAAGCCACCGCCGTCTTGGTCGAACATTGCGCCATCAACAATTTCAGCACCCTTTCTTCTTCGCTACTCAAAGAATTGGTTCCTTTTTCGATTTTAGCCCCGGCGACAATTACCACGAACTCACCTTTACGCATATTGGCGTCATTGGCTACCTGATCAACAATTTCAGCCAACGGCGCTTTAACGATGGTTTCATGTAACTTAGTCACTTCCCTGGCAATCACAATTTCCCGGTCAGGCGGATAAATTGCCGACATATCTTCCAAGGTATATTGAATCCGATGACTGGATTCATAAAACACCCAAGTACTAGGGGAAGCCTGTTTTTCTTGTAAAAAAGCCCTTCTTGAGGCAGCATTGCGCGGCAAAAAGCCTTCAAACTCAAATCGCGAAACCGGCAGCCCAGCAGCGGATAATGCCGCAATCAAAGCGCAAGCGCCGGGAATCGGCGAAACTTTCACGCCTTTTTCCCGCGCCAAGCGCACCAACGGCATTCCCGGATCGCTGAGCAAGGGCGTACCGGCATCGGAAACCAATGCCACCGTAGCGCCGTTTAACATTTTTTCCACCAACTCCGGCGCCGCTTTTTCTTCATTATGCTGATGCAACGATTGCAATTGATTAGTAATGCCGTAATGTTGCAATAGCATTTTTACATGCCGAGTATCTTCCGCCGCAATCAAGTCTACTTGTTGTAAAATATCCACAGCGCGGTAGCTAAAATCCGCTAAATTACCTATTGGCGTTGCAACCACGTATAATTGACCCGACATTAATTAAAGTCTCCCACGATTAAACAATTTGATAATAACCTTCGCATGCTTATGAAGTATTCTACCGCCCTATGGTTTTTTCCGCTGCTCGCCCTGATTACAGCATGCTCCACTACGCCTGATAAACAACCGGATTATGCTCAATTTGACAAAGCCCGCGAAGCGCAACGTTTCTTGGAACAAGGGCAACCGGAACAAGCGGCCAGGCTTTATCAAAATTTGGCGAACTCGCAACTCGGCTATCAAAACCAATACCGTTTATTAGCCGCCGAAGCGATTATGCAAAGCGGTGATAACGCTAAAGCCAAACGCTATTTGGATAAAATCAATTCCGCCAAACTTTCGCCGACTTTACGCAGTCAATTAAATCTGCTTTACGCCCAACTCAACCTCAATATCGGCAATGCGGAACGCGCTTTAGACCGCCTGATGCTGGTCGTCTCAGGACAACTGAACAACAGCAAACAACGCCATTACTACCAGGCATTGGCGTTTGCCCACTCGCTCACCGGCAACCCCTTGGCCGCCGCCAAAGCGCGCATAAAATTACACCCCTATTTAAACACGGACAGCAGTCTCTCCAGCAATAACCAAGCCATCCTGGAAGCCTTAATGCTATTGCCGCGCCAAACATTAATCCTCAACCAACAACCGGCGCCGGACATTTTAGGCGGCTGGATGGCGATAGCCAACATTTTAAAACAAAAGACTACCCGCGTTGGCGCTTTTAATCAACAATTCAGCGCTTGGCAAAAACAATTTCCCAACCATCCCGCCAACACCGATTTTCTAAATGATTTTTTACCGGCTCAGCAACAAGCTTATCAAGCGCCAAAATCCATCGCTGTTTTCTTGCCTAAATCCGGCGCATTTGCGCAAGCCGCTCAAATCATCAAAGACGGCATTATGGCAGCCTATCATCAAAACAGTGCGCAGCAAGTCCCTCTGCGCTTTTACGACAGCAGCGCCGCTAATATCGTCAGTCTCTATGATCAAGCCGTCAACCATGGCGCAGAACTTATTATCGGGCCGCTGATTAAAAGCAAAATTGTGGAATTAGCGAAAAACAAGGAACTCGGCATACCGGTTTTGGCCTTAAACCATATCGAAAACCTCAGCATCACCAATTTATATCAATTCGGCTTGAGTCCTTTGGATGACGCCCGTCAAATTGCCGCTAAAGCCGCCGCCGACGGCCATCATAAAGCCTTAATCATGGCTCCTGAAACTCGGTATGGCAAACGCATTGCGGAATACCTGAGCGCAGCCTGGGAACAAACCGGCGGCACAGTGTTAGGACAACAATTTTACGACCCTAAACAACACGATTTTGTTGCGCCGATCAACAATATGCTCAATCTGGATCATAGTAAACAGCGTTATCAAAGATTAAGAAAAGTGTTAAACAGGCGCATTGAATTCACCCCTCGCAGACGCCATGACGTGGATATCATTTTATTGAGCGCAACGCCAACAGTCGCCCGCTCGCTGAATCCGCAATTACACTTTTACCAAGCGCTGGATCTGCCGGTTTACGCAACATCAAAAATCTATAACGGCGTCGGCAATCGCGGCAAAGACATTGATTTGAATAAAATCGCCTTCAGCGATATTCCATGGCTGTTTTCAGAAGCCTATCAGGGTGAACTCAGCTTACAAAACCTGCAACAGCAATGGCGCAATTATCCTCGCAAACACATCAGATTGATGGCGCTTGGCATAGACGCTTATCAGCTTAATCCTTATTTGGGCGCGCTGGTGGAAAAACCATTTCAAGGCGCGACAGGAATACTGTCCGTCAATGCTGAAAACCGGATTACCCGACAATTGGTCAGCGCCGTGTTCAAGGAAGGCCACCCAACCTTTCAGGGCTATATCAACAGCACAGATGGCGCAACCTTAAATGCCGAATATGATGAAAACCCGCTAGACCAATATCCGGAATACTATGGCGCTGAATAAGCTGCGCGCCTTTCATCTGCTAAAAGGCGAAGCGGCGGAGCAGAAGGCATTAAAATACTTGCAACAACAAGGATTAAAACTGATTACCCAAAACTATCGCTGCAAATACGGTGAGCTGGATTTAATTATGCAAGATCAAACAGCATTAGTCATCGTAGAAGTGCGTTATCGAAAAAATCAACAGTTCGGCGGTGCGCTGGAAAGCATTAATCGCAGCAAGCAAGCGCGCATTATCGCCGCCGCGCAACATTATTTAATCAACCATAAAACCAATGCCCCAATCCGTTTCGACGTCATTGCCATGACTGAAAACAATCCTCTAAACTGGATCAAAAACGCCTTTCAACTGAATTGAATTATGAGTCTACAAGATAGAATTTTTCAACATTTTACCGACAGCATACAAACCAAACAAGCGGCTCTGGAAATTCTCGGTCCTTTCATCGAAACCGCTTCGCAAGTGATGGTTGAAGCGCTCATTAACGATCACAAAATTTTAAGCTGCGGCAACGGCGGCTCAGCGGGCGACGCGCAACATTTCTCATCGGAAATGCTGAATCGCTTTGAGCGGGAAAGACCCGCCTTGCCCGCCATCGCCCTCAGCACAGATACCTCCACGCTGACCTCTATCGCCAACGACTACCATTTTGATGAAGTTTTTGCCAGACAGATCAGAGCATTGGGTCAACCCGGCGATGTTTTGTTGGTTTACAGCACCAGCGGCAATTCCAGCAATGTGATCAAAGCCATCAATGTCGCCCACGAGAAAAATATGCCGGTGATCGCCTTAACCGGGAAAAACGGCGGCATTATCGCCAATGTTTTAAACGAGACCGACATCGAAATCCGGGTTCCGGCCGATTCAACCGCCCGCATTCAGGAGACCCACTTACTGGTTTCACACTGTTTCTGCGATTTGATCGACCATCAATTGTTCGGCGGCTAAAATGGATAGAATAGCAATTATCTTATGCCTATTATTAAGCGCCAACGGCTGCGCTTTCCTCGCCAACAGCAGCGCGGAAATATCCGGCCTATCTTTTTTTCATGACCGCCGCATCAGCGAAATACAATTAAAAGATGAGGCCATAGAGCTCAATGCAAGCATCGCTCTGAATGCGGATGAAACCACGCGAAGCTGTCATTTTAATGTCACCGCTTACAACGGCAAGGTGTTGCTCACTGGTGAAGCGCCCACGCCTGAATTACGCAATAAAATTGTCGCTATCATCCGCGCCATCAAACACGTCAAACTGATCCAGAATGAAATGCTGATCGCGCCGCCCAGCAGCTTAACCAGTCGCTCCAATGACGCATTGATTACCACCATGATCAAAGCCTCGTTAAGCGAAGTCCGTAACATCCCAGGCTTCGACGCCACCCGGGTCAAGGTTGTCACTGAAAACAGCATTGTTTATTTAATGGGCCTGGTGCATAGAAACGAAGGCAATATCGCCGGCGAAATCGCTCGCCGAGAAGACGGCGTTAAACGGGTGATTAAAGTATTTGAATATATTGAATAAACCCGCCTGCGTTCTATTGCAATCTGTTAGACTTCGCGCGGTCACAAGATTGTCATAAATCACCTCTACATTATCCCAAAAATCAGGACAGATATTTCTTAGAAACGGGATACTTTACTTTATGCGCAATGACAACCCAACGCCATTAGCCTTTACGGCTCTTTCAGTCTTACTAATGACGCTCCATTTTCCAGTCGCCGCCGCCACTGGTCAGTTCGACCCGGCTACCGGTCTAATTGATTTACCGCGGGTCGATCTCCGCCAAGGAACAGACTCGACACTGGTGCAAGCACAGTTGCGGTTAAAGCCTGACAATACAGTAGAACTTATAAGCGCAGGCGTCGCCAAAAACTCCGCAGAACCAGCCGTGACCTTTGACATTGATTTGGGACTGACACATATTCCCGTCATTCAACATAAAGCAAGCGGCGAAGAATTTTATGTCAAATTGCGCGTTATTCCCGGCATCGCTCCTTTAACATTCATGATCGAACACATCAGCCCAACATTATTTAGCGCTTGCCCGGCATTCTCACAAACGGGCGAAACAAGCGGGAGCTGTATTCTGAGCGGAGAAATTAAGCAGGACATTACCTTAACGGCGAACACCCTATGGGTTTTAGACGGAATCGTCTTTATTGGAGGCGATAATATGGATTCCGCAACATTAACCATTAATCCCGGAACCCGAATTGTCGGTGAACAAATGGGCGGCCTGTATATTCGCCGCGGCTCTAAAATTCAGGCGACAGGTACGCCGAACCAGCCTATTATCATGACCGGAAAACAGGAACAAATGGCAGGCGAATGGATTGGACTCAGCATCGCAGGCAACGCGCCTCTTTATGATTGTCTTAATAACAGCCAACCCTGCGAATCATATCATGAGGCGCTTGCGACAGAATCCGTCGGCGGCACAGATCCAAATGATAATAGCGGCGCCCTCAAATACCTACACATTAAATACAGCGGTCAGGTATTACGCCCTGCTCAAGGCCTAACCTTCAACGGATTAGATTTACAAGGCGTCGGCAGAGACACTTTGATCGATTTCATACACATAGATCATGCAGCTTATCACGCCAGCCACATTGCGGGTGGAACGGTGCAATTACAACACATTGTGATGACTGAATTTGGAGACGCAGGTTTAAGATGGTCCGCTGGATGGAACGGGAAGGCTCAATTCATGGTCATCAAACCAGGAGAATATGGTGCAGACGGGATAGAAGGCAGCGCATACAGACACTCACTTAACCCGGATCCCGCTGACACACTTTCAAGCCAACCTGTTTTAGCCAATATCACCGCTTTGGGCGGCCCTGAAAATTTTGACGGCATCAGGCTAAAAACCGGAACAAGACTTTACTTAAGCAATTCGGTTTTTTCAGGTTTTCCCGGTTATTGCTTAAAAGCAGATCATAACCAGGATTCAAAAACGCCTTTTCCCGACGCTTTGCGCGATAACCTACGCATCTCCCATACCTTTTTTGACTGCGAGCAAAATTTTTTCGAACACGACAACCTGCTATTCAGCATTGCTGATTTTGTCACCGCCATGCCCGGCAACAGTACTACTGACCCGAAACTCAACGGCTTTTATCCTAACGACGACTCGCTTCTCCTTTCAGTCGATACAGCTTCCAAAGATGACCCGTTATTAAAACCCGCTTTCTATTCCGGCGCATTTCGGGATAAAAATGACCGCTGGATGGATGAGTGGACTGCGGACGTTATTGCTCCTAAGGTGAAACCTTTTTAGAATTCAGCTTAGAACAAAATTCTGCAACCTTATTTATCATCCTCCCACAACACCGGAAAAGCATTCCGGGTTCTTTCTAACACTTCCGGCTCCACATCTTTACCGCGCAATGTCACTAATAAGGCATGTAGATCCTGAGTGTTTACAGTAAAAGTACGCTCCGGTTGATGATCCAGATTTTTCGTCAAACGTTTTATCGTCGAGTGCATAGGCAAGGGCTTGGCTTTTGGCTTGTTCGGCTGCGCCAAAGCCGCTTGAATAAGCTCTTTCTCATCGCCTGCGGGGGCTTGCAAACTTTTTCGTAGAATTTCTTTGGCTCGCGTCCAGGAAATCTCGCCACTGCTCAGCTTGTCGCGCATTTCTTCCGTAGTCAGCGGTGCGAAGCGGATAATATCATCAATCCAACTAACGCTCTTATCAAAGAATTCAGCAATCCGCTGTTTATCCCAGTTGGCGTTATTTAAATAGAGCACCGTTTGGAAATAATCAACAATCTTGGTGTCAACCCTGTCCGAATTAAGTTTTAAATTTAACGCTTTAATTTCGTCCGCATCGCCGGTAACGACTCGCACGTCCACTTGGTCGAAATAGCCTGGATGAGAGCGACGAATGCCTTGTATCGCTTCCATCCGATGAAAACCGCCGACCAGATAATATTCATTAGTATTGCGTTCCCAAACCACCAGAGGCTCAAATAAGCCATTCGTTAAAATATCTCTTTCCAGATGCGCGACCTTGCCTGTATCCAGATCTCGATGATTAGTTAAAGTGTGATGATATTCAATGCGCTCTATGGATAAATATTCGTAGCGTTTCGTTGCTAACATGAAGTTTCCCATCCCAGGTAAAAAGTTAAGTTTAAAAATTTACGTCCCAATACAAACAAGAATTATACCAATCAATATTCAACATCCGCTAAAACAATCGTGCTGACTGTCTTCGCATGTAAGCAACACAAGCAAAGCCAAAAGCACCAACTTGGCGCACCAGCCTATCAAAAAGCACCAGAACAGAACAAAACACTTTAAGAACCGAATAATTTTTCGCACCGCATTTCCCAAAAAAAGCAAAAATGCCATAGTCCTCTGATATTTAAGAAAAATAAATACCCAGGAACAAATAAAAAGGTTGGCACACAAGGTGCTTATTAGAAACAAAACTGACTCAATGATATTGAGTTTTGTGGTTAGCAAACAGGACTCAGCTCCCCTTTGCTATTTAATGTTTTGCGTTACCGACAACAAAAGCCAAAGGCGTAGGGTTTTTAACCCCCTCCTCAAACGCTAACGGTCGTATTGTCGATAGCGCAATCTAACAGTGAGATCTATGGCGCTACGCAAGTCTATAGATTTAACAAATGTTGAAGTTCCATGAAGTAGCTCCTAAACAGGGTTGTTGTTGTATACAAGGATGTATATTTTTTTCGCCAATTACTCGGAGCGGTGCATTTTAAGAAATAACTCCGCCTCGTCTCGAGTCACACCGCACTCAACCATTAACTCTTCCACCCCCGCGCCTTGATTAATACGCTGAATAATTTTGTGGTTGGCCTGTGTTGCGCCGCCGACATTAGCGGACATTTCCTCTACTTGCGACAGTTTCACATTAAAATGCTGCTGGTTTTGATAAATTTCATTCAGCCGCTCGTCAACTTTAACGCCGGCGGCCGATAGACCTGCAATATCTTCATTGTTTCTTTGCATGGTCTCTTCCAGAGCTTTATAAGATTGAGCTAATCGAGCATAATTAATCAAAAGTTTGATTAATATGACAGTAATGACGATTAAGGCCAATAATATACTTGTTAAAAGAATCTCGTTCATCCTGGAAGTTTAGCCTGATTAGGCGTTTCGGTAATGAAATCCTGCATTATACTTCGCGCGAAGTATACTTACCCGTCTCAAATTATTTCATCAATATGCTGAACGCCATCATCATTATCTTGATCAGCTTGCTGCTTTTCCGCATCCTGCTGCTTAGACTCTTGTTCGGGAGCTTGCTCATCCTTATCAACCGAACGAATTTTCGTCACCGGCCGCATACCGCCTATAGAATCAATTTCAGCCATG
>SPJK01012121.1_pt1 | contig 15723 bp, 19 predicted proteins | sample 3741771 | NCBI WGS metagenome assembly SPJK01 (sample SAMN10925997, study PRJNA522277) | cold seep metagenome | isolation source: Elba SIP-enriched marine methane seep metagenome, extraction at timepoint T2 | place: Italy: coast of Elba, Mediterranean Sea | reverse complement strand
GCCCTGTAGAACAACCGGCAGACCACACTTTAATCTGTTTGCTTGTCCTGTTATGATCCAACAATTGCGGAATCACCGTGTCTTTTAAATATTCAAAATGATGATTTTCCCGAAAAAAAGAGGTGAGATTGGTCGTGACGGCATTAATAAATTCAGTAAACTCCAGATCCGGATTGTCCCGCAAAAACTGACAATATTCTTTAAAGTTTTTCAATCCAAACATCCTAACACGCTTGGATAACCGCGAATAAAACATATCGAACTTATCGTCAGGAACCAAAATTCCGGAATGTTCATTGGAAATTTTCCTCAGCTCATTGAAATCATCCCAAGTAAATTCAAACTCTCGTTTCTTTTCAATCACCGTTGTTAATCCCTGTTAAATGTTTATTGCTAACGAAAAAACCCCGCCCCGCCGGCAGATTCCAATTCCAACATAGCTGAAAGACCTAATAAGTCAGCCGCCTCAATAAAGCGCTCCGAAGGAAAATCAAAAGACACTTGTTTATGTTCATGAATCGCCGATTGTTTCAACACGATCAACAACTGCATAGTAGCGGTATCAATAGAAGTCACATCAGAGGCATCAATTTCAATTTTATCCGTTTTCTCAAAAAGAGTAGATAAATCTTGATGTAATTCAGTAACGTTTTGTATATTCTGTACCGCTTTCAACATTAAAGGCGCCGCTTTTTCTTCAGCATTTTGCGCAGCGATCCCTTCTTGCGGCTTTTCATGTTCCGAATCCTCACTTACCGCCTCCATCTTCTCCGCAACATCATCAACTGTTTGTTCATTTTTTAATGATGTCGATTGCTGTTGCCCGCCGCCGTCTTCATCCATCCATGCCAAAGGATCAACCCCAATCAAATTATTCTCTTGTTTTTCGGCCATTACATCACCTTACCTTCAATAAAGTCTCTCGCCAATTGCCTAAAATCTCTCGCCGACCGGCTTCCGGGCTTATACTCCAAAACCGATTTGCCTATACCCGGGCATTCAGCCAATAAAGCCGCTTCCCGTATAACAGTGGGTAAGATCTGATTCGGAAAATGCTTCATTAATATCGCCAATACTTCTTTAGAAATTCTGCGAGTCGTATTAAATCGAGACAAAACCAATAATTTTTGATATTGCTTCTGCAAAGCTATTTCAAATTTCTTGATCGTCGCCATCATATGCGACAACCCTTGCAAAGATAAATAATCGCCGGTCATGGGTATCAAAATTTCGTCGGTGGCGAACAAGGCGTTGGCGACTAATACCCCGGATGATGGCGGACAATCAATAAACACAAAATCTTGATCATCAAATTGTCCATCGAAAGCTTGACGTAATAAATCGCCTCGTTTCGCACCGCCATCCGATAACTGTTCAATTTCCTGTAAACGCCGCCCGGAAACGACCAACTGTAAGTTATCTTTAATAGAAAGCAGGCAATTTTCCACACTTTCCTCACCCAACATCACCGCATCAATGCCTTTAAGCTGCTTAACTGCCGGAATTCCTAAAGAAACGCCCAAATGTCCTTGGGGGTCCAGGTCAATCACCGTTACTTTAAAACCCATATCCGCCAAAGCATAAGCAAGGTTGGCCGATGTCGTCGTTTTGCCAACGCCTCCCTTCTGATTCAACACTGCAACGACTCTCAAAGCCACATCAAAATCCTTCTAAACCTTCAAACTCATTCGGATCCAATAATTTATCCACATTTAACAACATTACCAATTTTTCGCCGGTGACATACATACCGCGCATATAGCGGGTATCAATTTTCGATCCTAAATTCGGCGAGTCTTTTATCTCGTTTAACTTAATATCCAACACATCTGAAACCGCATCCGCCACAATGCCCATCACATGCTTACCGCTTTCATTTTCAACGCACAACACAATTACCACAGTCACTGGTGAATAATCCGTTTTTGTCATATTAAAGCGTTCCCGCAAATCGACTATGGGTACAATCGCCCCGCGTAAGTTTAATGCGCCTTTAATATAATCCGGCGTATTCGGAATATCTCTAACCGGCTCCCAACCTCTAATCTCCTGCACTTTTAAGATTTCTAATCCATATACCTCACTTTCCAATTCAAAAGTCAGGAATTGTTCAACGCTTCCTGTTGTAACGGTTTCGTTAGTCATAATGTTACCTACTGAGATTCCAGTGATACCCTGTCGACATTTAAAACTCCTCCCATTCGTCGTCATGGGATGAGCTGAAGTCGTTGCTCATACTCGCGCCTGTTTGACCACTCGCTTTAGCCTCAGCCACTCTTTCTACAACACCGCCGCTGCTCGCAGCAGGCGCATTCACTGGAGAAGCCGTCGGCGCTGAAGCCATCTGACCACCTCCGGAGGCTACTTTAAAAAACGCCAGTAATTGAGCCATATTATTAGTCTGGTCGCTCATTGAAACGCTGGCGGCAGATGCTTGCTCCGCTAACGCCGCATTTTGTTGGGTGATCTCATCCATTTGCGCAACCGCCTGATTGACCTGACCTATCCCCGCCGATTGCTCGGCGCTGGCGGCGGCAATTTCAGCCACAATATCGCCGACTTTTTTTACGCCGCTCACAATTTGATCTAAAGATTGCCCGGTTTCATTAACAAATTCGGTGCCGGTTCTCACTTTCTGCACGCTATTTTGAATCAATTCTTTACTTTCTCTGGCGGCTGTTGCGCTACGTTGCGCCAAATTCCTCACTTCGGTCGCTACGACTGAAAAACCGCGACCTTGCTCGCCTGCTCTTGCCGCCTCCACCGAAGCGTTCAATGCCAACAAATTAGTTTGGAAAGCAATTTCATCAATCACACCGATTATATCGGCGATTTTATTACTGCTTTCATTGATTTCCTGCATTGCTGAGACCGCCGAATTCACCACGCCGCCGCCTTGTTCAGCCAGGTCTCTGGCGTCATTGGCTAAACGATTCGCTTGTTGAGCATTGTCTGAGTTATTTTTTACCGTGCTGGTCAATTGTTCCATGCTGGATGCGGTTTGTTCCAGATTCGCCGCCTGTTGTTCGGCGCGTTGCGACAAGTTATTATTGCCGCTGGCGATTTCCTGAGAAGAGTTATTGATAAAATTCGATGCCTCTAAAACTTGAATGAACACACTACTCAATTTATTTAAACTGGTATTAATATCTTCTTTACAAGTCGCAAATGTTCCTTGATAGTTTTTGTTAATTTCTCGAGTCAAATCACCTTCAGCGACTCCGCTCATCACATAAGCAATTTCATTAATCACTTGTTCAACCACATCAGCCAAATCATTAATGCCATTGCTCAAGACCGCGAAAAAGCCTTCCTTGTCCGCCATATCGATGCGGCTACTCAATTCGCCCGCTTTAACTTGATTGACAATATTATCGATTTCGTTCTGAACCCTCACTTCATTAGTTCTATCGATCCATTCAACAGCAGTGCCCAAACGCACATCCCCATCAATAACCGGCGTCGCAATCACTTTCATATGGCGTCCGCCTATCAGCATTTCCGCTTCCAGAGTCTGCTTTAGATTATCCAACATCGAACGTTGATGAGCCGGATTTTTATGGAAAATATCGATATTCGTACCAATTAAAGTATCAGCGTTAAATTCCGGCAAATCTTTTCTAAAGTCTTGCTCATTTCTTTTAAACAGCTTTTTTGCAGACTCATTCATATAGATGATGTCATAATTGGCATCAGCCATCATAACATTGCCGGTAACCTGATCCAGCGCTTGTTTAACGCGACTGGAGGCGTTAGCGGTTTCCTTGCTAAACGCCAAATCGGAATTTAATTTAACCTGCATAGCATATAGAGATCGCTTAAAATCGCCGATTTGATCCAACCTGTTCAAATCAAATTTGTTACGGTAATAACCACCGGCCAATGCATAAGAAATACCAATGGTTGTTTCCAAAGTATCGTCAAATAGTTTAATAAGTCTATAACCCATCCAGGATGCAGCCAATGTCAACAAAGCAACGCCGCCTAATATCGGATAATTTTGCTGTTGAAAAAGCTGATACATGAAGAAAAAGGCGGGAATTAAAAAGCCTATAGCAATTGCTAAGCTTTTTTTCTTAACGCTCATTTCACTCAACCGTTTCATCAACAACGCCAATCCTTTAGGCCGCATTTCCACTTCTTTAGCGTTTAATTTAGCGTATAAGTCTTCAGCTTGTCGTATTTGTTCGCGACTGGGCGCATAACGCGCAGACAAATATTCGGAAATTTTTCCATCTTCATAAACAGGAATAACATTGGCTTCCACCCAATAATAATCGCCGTTTTTGGTTCTATTTTTGACACACGCAGTCCACGGATCGCCTTTTTTTAAGGTTTTCCATAAATCTTCAAAAGCGGCTGGCGGCATATCCGGGTGTCGTACTATATTATGGTTGGAACCAATCAACTCTTCCCGACTAAATCCGCTGATATCCACAAAGGCATCATTCGCATACGTAATAACTCCTTTTAAATTAGTTCGGGTAACCAAAATCGTCCCTTTTTTCATATGGACTTCAGTATCCGTAACGGGATGATTAATTTTCATATTTCTCTCCTAAGCAACCCACAAACGACTCTATTCAGTTATTGCTTCAAATTAAATTCTTATTCCAAAGTTGAGTAAAACCCCAACCTAACAATTAATGGTATTGATCCTGATGATCTTCATGCAGTTTTTCCAACTGTAATAATTTAGCGACATCCAATAACATCACCATCCGTTCATTCACGGAAACCAAACCATTGATAAACTCGGTGCTGACTTTAGCGCCGAAATTCGGCGCATTTTGAATTCGACTCAATTCCACATCAACAACATCGGAAACTGCGTCTACCACAACCCCCATAGTCCGATTAGTCGCCTCAACTTTCGCTTGTAAAATCACCACGACAGTCAAGGGGTTGTATTCTGCATGACCTAAACCGAACCGCTCTCGAAGATCAATAATAGGTACGATAGCGCCGCGCAAATTAACCACGCCTTTTTCATATTTGGGCACATTCGGTATTCTGGATACCGGCTCCCAACTGCGAATTTCCTGAACCCTGAGAATATCAATACCATATTCTTCGTCGCCAAGGGAAAAGCTTAAAAACTGACTACTGTTATCCAGTTTTTTATCTTCCGTCTGTGTATTTGTAGTATCTTCAGCCATGTTAAACCTGATCTCTTACTGATTGGATAAACGAACCAGACCGGGTATATCCAAAATCAATGCAACCGACCCGTCTCCTAATATGGTCGCCCCTGACACTCCCTCTACTTTACGATAATTGGCTTCCAACGACTTAATCACGACTTGTTGCTGACCCAGCAAATCATCGACAAAAAGCCCGCAACGCACCCCTTGGCCTTCAACTACTACGACTAAGCCATCCATTAAATTGGTTCTTTGCGCCGACTCCACCTGAAAAATTTCATGCATCCGAACAATGGGTAAATATTCATCCCGTAGCAGAAAAGTTTCACCTTTACCCGCTACTTTATTAACTTGGTCATCAGTGATATTTAAGGATTCAATAATCGAACCTAAGGGTACGATAAAACGTTCATCACCTACAGCAATTGACTGCCCATCCAAAATTGCCAGGGTCAATGGTAAATGGATTGAAATCGTAGACCCTTTCCCCAGCTCGGAAATGATTTCAATATTACCGCCCAAAGTTTGAATATTTCTTCTGACCACATCCATGCCGACGCCTCGACCGGAAACATCGGTTAATTGTTCGGCCGTCGAAAAACCTGGCATAAAGATCAATTCATAAGTTTGTTTATCGGTTAAGATAGCGTCTTCTTCAATCAAACCTTTCTCAATAGCCTTAGCGCGTAACTTCTCTTTATCCAGGCCTTTGCCATCATCCACCACTTCGATAACGATATTGCCACCACGATGATAAGCCTCCAAAATCACCGTGCCGTTTTCAGGCTTACCCGCCGCCAAACGCTCAGCTGGCATTTCGATGCCATGATCCAAACTATTTCTAACCAAATGCACCAACGGATCGCTGAGCAATTCAACCACGGTCTTATCGACCTCGGTCTGCTCTCCAACTAATTTCAAATCAATTTTTTTACCTAATTTGGTGCTTAAATCGTGCACCAAACGGGGAAAACGACTGAACACGAAACTGATCGGCAGCATCCTAATGTTCATTACGCTTTCTTGCAATTCCCGAGTGTGTCGTTCTAATTGGGATAAACCGTTCTTCAATTGATCCAGCTTATTGATTTCAAAATGCTCGCCGACCAAACTCAACATAGATTGAGTAATCACCAACTCGCCAACCATATTAATTAAGGTATCGATTTTGGAAGTATCGACTCGAATAGAGCCGGAACTTTTGTTATCTTTGCTTTTACTATCGGATTTAACGGTCGGCTTTGTCGTCTTGTTAACATCCGTCGGCGCATCAGCTTTAGCCGCGACCGGCGTCGGCTGTTGTTTAACAGCTTCCACTACCGGCTCTACATCAATGGCTTGCGCTTCAATATAATCCCCGTTCTCATCCCTTAACGGACTAATCGCCATATCACATTCATCTTCAACCCAATCGAAAATGTCGTTAATCTCGGATTCCTGCACATCGCCTTTCAGTATTAACTTCCATGATAAATGGCAATCTTCCGGCTCTATCTCATTTAAGGATGGCATTCCCCTGAAATCGACAGTAACCTCTAAATCGCCCAATTCGGATAATTCACGAAAAATGCGCACCGGATCATTGCCCGTCCTTAACATCCCCAAATGCGGGCTGAAAGCAATCTCCCAACCTGGAGACTCACCAGGATCGACACTTTCTTCAACAACCTCAGCAGCAACTTCAACCGGCTGAGCCGACGCCCCGCCGCCTTGAGCCAATTCTTTTTCCAGCGCCTGCTGATGCTCGCTAACTGTTTCTACGTCTATATCAGAATCATCTTGAATAGCGGTCAACATTTCCCTTAAGCAATCCACCGATCCCAACAATACATTCACAGCCGCCTGAGTGACTTGGCGACGTCCATCACGCATTTCATCCAATAAGGTTTCCATGACATGGGTAAAATCAGAAACTGCGGTAAAGCCGAAGGTACCGCTTCCACCTTTAATGGAATGAGCGGCGCGAAAGATGGTATTAATCACCTCATCATCGACATCACCCATATCCAAGTTGAGCAATCCTGATTCCATGGCGTCTAATCCTTCGAAACTTTCCTCGAAGAAAACCTGATGAAACTGAGCCATATCTATTGACATAGAATCACCTGCATGATTTGAAGTTCATAGGGATCACTGGCCGCTAGCCCAGCACTTTTTTGATCGTTTTTAACAACTGATCGGGATTAAAAGGCTTAACAATCCAACCGGTTGCCCCGGCAGCCTTACCCTCTTGCTTTTTATCCATACCGGATTCAGTCGTTAACATCAACATCGGCGTGAACTTATACTCCGGTAATTGACGTAACTCTTTAATTAATGAAATACCGTCTTTATTCGGCATGTTGACATCGGTCACCACACAGTCAAACTTTTGTCCTTTTGCTTTATTTAAAGCATCAACACCATCAACAGCCTCTACCACGGAATACCCTTCACCTTTTAATGTGAAAGAAACCATTTGCCTCATAGAAGCAGAATCATCAACCGCAAGAATACTCGCCACAACTATCTCCTATTATTTAGTTAATGAATAATCTCTCGAACAATGTGTTCTTTAAGTTGATTACAAGTGTAGTTGATTAATTTTTTTTAACAGGGCAAATCGTTATTTTTTTGACGCTGTGCAAAATTTTTGTTGAAAAAATCAGCAATAGGGTATTTTTTTGTCGCTGGATAAATGTATGTAAAAACCATTTCCATCTAAACCAGACAGAAATACTTTTATTATCATTGCTTTAGAAATGCCGACTTCCGATACGGAAATGGATAAGAATAGAAAAAATGGGCGTCTGCTCGCCCGCTGCTGAATGACAGGATGTTAAATTTATTGATAAATTGAGCGTTCTAACTTTTTTGTAAAGAATAATACCCCTATTTGCTTAACTTAATAATACTGCTTGTAGCAGTCGTCGACTCCTTCAGTCGCCATAAGCAAATCAACAACACCACGCCCAAAATTAACAACCCGATCTGTAAGTGCAAACGCCCGGCCAACATGAGGATGGACAAGCTGAAAGTCAACCCGATTAATAACATCGCCTTTTTTTTGGCGCTGCGGTTAATTGAACGCGAAGTTTCCCATTCTGATAAAGTCGGCCCGAAAAAACGATTATTCAGCAACATTTGATGAAAACGCGGGGAACTATTAGAAAAACAGGCGAGCGCCAAAATCAGAAAAGGCGTGGTCGGCAATAAAGGCAATACCGCCCCTATCGCCCCCAATACGACAAAAAAAACCCCAAACCCTAACAGCAGATAACGCTTAATTTTTTGTCTCATTTCACTCTTCTGCACAATCCGCGCAAACCCCATGTAATTCCAGCTGTTGCTTAGCCAACGAAAAACCGGTTTTTTCAATACTGGATTTTAGTTCAGAAACCAGTTTATTGGAAATACCCACTTCTTTCACCCGATGACAGCGGACGCAAATCAAAAATTCGGGCGCTTGATGATCATGTTCGCACAGCAAATGCGAACAACAAAGATATTGATTTATAGTCGTCAATTTATGCACTAACCCGGCTTCCACCAACATATCCAGAATCCGATACGCCGTCATTGAAGACAAAGCATCATCATTCTGAACTTGGTATTGATCGATAAGTTCATAAGCGGACATCGGCTAAGCCGATTGCAATAACAATTTAAACCTGTCCCGGAATCTGCAAATCGACGCTATCGCGATAAAAACCATCTAAATGCCAAGCCAACATTCCCTTAGAACCTTCCAGCTTGAACGCCGAAGACTTTCCTTCATTAACAGTCTGGTAACGTTGTTCAAACGCACCGCTGATCAAACCATCAACCGGTTGTTCCGGTATCCTGTTATCAATCACATTCACCACCCCGCACCAAATGATTGGGTATGTATGCCGGGTTCATTTTTCAAGGTTTCGCCTAAAGTCGCCGGCCTTACGCCTCAACGCGTCGCCTTGTAACACGGAAACCGGCAACGCGGTATTTGTCGCCGATAGTCTTTGAGAAAAGGAAGCATCTACCTGAGTTTGATAATTATTTCCATTCGGATATGCGTTCATGAAGAACCTAGCGTTGAAGATAATAATTTTTCCAGAACGTGTTGGGTAGCGCCTTGATTACGTTTTAGAAATTCGCCGCCATTTGCCTTCAACTGTTTTCGATAAAGCGCATCCTGATACAAATGATGGACTGTATTGAACAATTCCGCTTCGTCCCGACATTGAACGCTGGCTTGATCTGCTAACACGTTTTCGGCGATCTCCTTAAAATTCACCATATGCGGCCCGAACATCACGGGAACATTCATTAACAACGGCTCTAAAATATTATGCCCGCCGATCGGCGTCATGCTGCCGCCGACAAAAGCAATATCGGCTGCCGCATAAAGCATTTTCAATTCGCCCATGGTATCGGCAAGATAAACATCCGTTTGATTGTTACACAATTCATCGCTGCTTCTCATCACTACTTTTAAATCCACAGTTTCCGCCAGGTTTTTAACCTCGGTGAATCGTTCCGGGTGACGCGGAACCACCAACAGCAAAAGTTCCGGAATATTTTTTTTGAGCTGCGGGTACAAGCGAAAAAAGATTTCTTCCTCGCCTTTATGGGTGCTGGCGATAATCCAAACGAAACGGCCCGGAAAGAGTTTTCTTTTCAACAACAAGCCTTGATCAATCAAAGCCTGCTCGACAGATACATCAAACTTGATATTCCCCGCCACTGTAGTTTGCTCAGGCGTCGCGCCGATTTCGATAAATCGCTGATAATCTTCCCGGGTCTGCGTCATTATTTCAGTTACTTGCGCTAACGCCGGTTTGACCAACGGGGCGATTTTTTGATACGAACTCGCCGAATTCGCCGACAAACGCGCATTAATGATGAATAAAGGCAAATTGCGCTGACCGCATTGATGAAATAAATTCGGCCAGATTTCCTTTTCCATAATAACCGCCATACGCGGTTTAAAACGATTTAAAAACCGCCGAACAATAATGGGCAAATCATAAGGCAAATAAACATGAGAAACCGAATCGCCCAAAACCGCTTTAACCCTCGCCGAACCGGTGGGCGTAGTCGTGGTGATCAGAATAGACCAACCCGGCTGTTGACTTTGTAGCAACTTGACTAACGGAAAAACCGCCTCCGCCTCGCCGACGGAAACCGCATGAAACCAAATAACGTCTTCAGGATAATCCTCTAAATATACCGCCAAACGCTCCAGCCAGCGCTTTCGATATGGCGGCGCTTTAAAGCCTCGCCAATATAGACGCAGCAACACCAACGGCAATATTAATGCAAATAGAAATGTATAGAAGACGCGCATAAAAACCCCGCTATTAACTTGGGGGCTTATTCTAACGCAATCAGCCTTAGTTCAACCACTGCATATACAAAGCCACGCCTTCTTCCACGGTTTTAAAAACGTGTTGACAGCCAACCTCGCGCAACTTAGTTAAATTGGCCTGCGTATAACTTTGATAACAGCCTTTTAAATGCTCCGGGAAAGGAATATATTGAATTTTGCCGCGTTGATGATAAGCCAAAACCGCATTAGCGACATCATTAAAAGTTTGCGAGCGACCGGTTCCGACATTGACAACGCCTGAAACTGTTGGATTATCCAAAAACCAAAGATTAATATCCACCACATCGCCGACATAAACAAAATCGCGCAGCTGCTCACCGTCGGCATAACCGTCACAGCCTTCAAACAAGCGAATGGCATCGGCATCTTTTAATTGATTATTAAAGTGATAAGCCACGCTGGCCATACTGCCTTTATGCGCTTCGCGGGGACCATAGACATTAAAATAGCGCAAACCAACTACTTGCGCGGTCAACTCATTTTCTATACGACGCAGATATTGATCAAACTGAAACTTTGAATAGCCGTAAACATTCAATGGCCGTTCATATTCCAGTTGCTCGGTAAAATGCTCATCATCGCCATAAACAGCAGCACTGGACGCATAAATAAATGGAATTTTATGCGACTGGCAATAATGCAGTAAAGTTTTACTATATTCGTAGTTGTTTTCCATCATATAGCGACCATCCCACTCTGTGGTCGTGGAACAAGCGCCTTGATGAAAAATCGCGGTAATCTTTTCGGCTTGAAAAAAGCCCTGCTGCAACTTCTGCAAAAACAGGTCTCTTTCCATATAGTCGGCAATCCGGCAATCCACCAAATTCTTAAATTTGACGCCGTTGCTAAGATGGTCAACCACTAAAATATCATCGTAACCGCGCTGATTCAGCCCGACTACCAAGTTACTACCGATAAATCCGGCGCCGCCGGTTACGATGATCATTGCCGTCTTATTCCGCTTCAACCTTTACAGGTACGGTAACGACCACATCGCTATGCAAGTTGATATCGATGTCATAATCGCCGATATGGCGAATAACGCCGTCAGGCAAGCGCACTTCATTCTTTTCAACTTGTGCGCCGGTGGCTGTAATCGCTTCAGCAATCGTTTGAGTGCCGACGGAACCGAATAATTTACCCTCTTCACCCGCTTTATGGGCAATGACGACTTCCAATTTAGCAATCGCTTCAGCGCGTTTTTCCGCAGCCGCCAATTTTTCAGCCGCTACTTTTTCCAATTCTGCGCGACGCGCTTCGAATTCCTTGATTTTTTCCGCCGTCGCCGCAACCGCCTTGCCTTGCGGGACTAAATAATTTCTACCATATCCAGCTTTAATGGTGACTTTGTCACCCAAATTACCCAAATTGGCAATTTTCTCCAGAAGAATAACTTCCATCGTTTTTACCTCGTTAATCGACTTTCATCGAACTCTTGGACATAACCATGTCCGCTTAATTTGAAACAGTTTTTCGTAAATTCAACCAATTATCCAGCAAACCGTAAAGCGCCACCCCTATCGCCACATGCGGAATCATCAGCACTGTAATATAGAGAAAAGGCACCATAAAATTCGCTCTTTTCATTTTACTGAATGAAGCATGTAATGCAGCCGCGCCGATAATCAGGAAAAAAATAAACAGCAGCACTAAGAGATTTTGACTGACTTCTGCGATAACGCCATTAAGAAAAAAGGCCGCCAACATCAGAACCATAGCCAAAACAGCAATTTGCGGATGTGCTCTCAGACTCAGAAACTCTGAGCGAAAACCACCGGGGTTAAATAAAACCGCCTGCCACCAACGACCTAGAAACAAGCCGAACAACAGACCCGCCACCGAACCCGCAGCAATTCCACCGGTCATCAAACGCGACAACCATTCAACTCTCTGTTTTATTTCTTCTACCGGCGCATCCATGGCATTATCCAACACTGGCTGCACCATTTGCCCCATCAGGCGACTCCATAGCCCATAAGGATCCGGATGATAAAGATAAAACCCGATCACCCCGAGCGCGCCTAATGCAACAGCGATTTCAACCGCTACCGAAAGGTGACGACCTTCCCGAAGCACAATAGAAATCAACCAAACCGGCAACCATAAAACCAAACCATAAAGTAAGGCAAATTGATAGCTGCCCAATAGCAAAACGCCTAATAATGCCGTTGCAATGCAGGAGATAGCCAGTATATAGAGACCTTCTCCAGCGCCTCGTCTCAAAGTCACTAAAGCGACCGAGGCTGAACTTACGATACTCACCGGGGAAAAAAGCAATGACAACAATGCCAACGACGAAGCCACAGTCATGGCTTGAAATCGTCCCTGCATAATATAATTGGCCAGAAATTTCACTTTTTTTCCCGAACTGGATTATTTATTTATGCGCATCACAATAAGGCAACAAAGCTAAATAACGCGCTCTTTTAATCGCTGCCGACAATTGTCTTTGATATTTTGCACTCGTGCCGGTAATGCGGCTCGGTACAATTTTGCCTGTTTCAGTGATGTACTCACTTAATAAATCCAGGTTTTTATAATCGATTGCCACCGCATCTTCGCCGCTGAAACGGCAAGATTTTTTGCGTCTTGAACTCATGTTACGTGCCATAATTATCTCACTCAGGTTTAGTTATTTTTTTTGCTTCGGTTGAAGCTTCCGCATCTTTTTTTGCGCCGTCAGCTTTATCGCCGCCACTAGAGCTATCGCTCTCCGGAGCTTTAGTCTCAACCGGTTTATTCTCGGCTGACAAAATAATGGACGGCTCAGTAACCGCTTCTTTTTGAAGCAAAGTCATGCTACGTAAAATAGCATCGTTAAAACGAAAACCGCTTTCCAACTCATCCAATGTCGCTTGATCACATTCGATATTCATTAACACATAGTGAGCTTTATGAATTTTTTTAATGGGGTAAGCCAACTGTCTGCGTCCCCAATCTTCAAGACGGTGTATTGCGCCGGAAGCTTCTCCGATCAATGTTTTATAACGCTCGATCATCGCCGGAACCTGGGCGCTTTGATCAGGATGTACTAAAAAGACAATTTCATAATGTCGCATACTTTCTCCTTTCGGGTTAACCTCTTGCCGTGTCTTAAGCGGCAATGAAGCAAGGTTTGGGCGAAACGCCCATAAAACCGCCCATTATAAAATTTATATTTAGAAAATACAATTAAGAGTCTTCGCTGACACAACAATTCTCCGTTTTATCCGGCTCATGTTCGCGACAAATCAACTCTACATCTTCACTCGACAAAGTCACTTGTACCAAATTACAAAAATAACTGCCGTCTTTTCTGCTTTCGTTATAACGGCAACTTTTGCAAATCCCAAAAGTTTTCATTTGATTAGCGGCCAACAAATTATTCAGCAGAGTTTTTAGCGCCGAAATCATTTGCTTTTCATCTTTCTCCCCAATTAATTCACAAGCGCTGATAAATTTCGGCGTAGGAATACATAAATCAACGATATTTCGCCCTTGTTCGGTTAACTTTAAATGAGTCACCCGCTTATCACGCTGATCAACCCGCTTACCCACCAAGCCTTTTTTTTCTAGAACCTTTAAGGTCTGCGACACCGTTCCCCGGGTCTGGCCTAAATACTCAGTCACCGCCATCGGCGTATCCGAATATTGATTACACAGCGATAAATAATGCAACACTTCCAACTGCACCGGCTGCAACCCGGCCTCAGCCCCGGCCTGGCGAGCATCGACCCTGAGCACTTCCCCAATCCGCTCTACATAATCATAGATTTGATTATTTCTCATATTCAAGTAGTATCGATTAAATATTATATTGACAAGACACCTCAAAAGCCGTATGGTTCACTTGTATCGAGTCGATACATAACCTATTTCTTTCATTCCGGGAGGCGCAAAATGTTCAAATTGACTATTTTATCAGCCGTCGGCTTACTTTGCCTTTCTTTACAAACAAACGCAGATCAACATCACGACAACGGCATTCAATCAAACACAAACCCAAATATCACGCCTGGCTTTGATATCGTACATGCAAAAATTTCTCTGCAAGGGAATGTCGCCACTTTTCATATGGCGGTATCCGGCGCTGCCGGCAAAAACAAACCCGGCGCCACAGGAAAACTCGCCGACAGCCATGTTTTCTCCTATGTCTGGCCGACATCCATAGATAGCTCGGAAGTCGGCTTTGAAAAAAACCAAGGGATACTCGCTTTAGCCGTCACCGCACATCCAGACTTTGATGATACGCCGTTGTTTGACGAAAACGGCGACGGTAATCTAAACAATGATGGCGATACCTGGCACAGCCATTGGGTTGTTTTAAAAAACAACGAACGATGCGGAAAGGGCGCTCTAGCGGTTGTCGATATTCCGAAAGGAAGCAACCCCAAATTACCCAAAACCTGGCCGGGACTCCCCATCCTGCTGGACAGCCCCGGATGGAACCCTATTTTGCAGCAGGAAACAATTGAAGTCCGCGTCCCTTTTGACAACATATCCGCTGTAACCCAACAACAACATGACGCCGTCACCGCCGGATTACGCGTCAATGAAAGCGTTCATGCGCCATTGCTTTGCGTGGTGAATGTCATGGATGTTGCTTCAGGCGACTTGAGCTTGCCGGGGAAAATCCAGGCTGATTAAGCCTCTTTTATCCATTTCACAAAGTAGGCGGCCTAACAACCGCCTACAAATTCTCCTCATAAAAAACCCAGCCATACTGCCAAATCGCAAAAAATGTCATGTCAACATGACACCTTTGTCAGCATTTTCCAATATCTGCCTACTGTTTCACAAAAAATACGTGCATCCTCGGCAACAAAAATAAAGCTAAAAAAAACTGAACTTTAAGCGCAAGCTTTGCCAAATGTCGCCCGCGCCCCAACCAAAAGCTTACCTCTGAAGTCTAGGGCAAAAAAACACATTAAATATAAAAATCAATAGATTATAGAGGTGGCATCATTATTGCTCTAACACTTAAGAAAGTCTGAAAACAGACAATCACTAAATGAATATATCTAACATTCGCAATATCCCTTAAAATAAGCTTAAGCTTGTAAAACCTAAAAAATTTTGGAGTAAAAAAATGAATTTTTCGAACCCGCAAATCAGGCGCATACCCGCCCCCTTAGTACTACTTTTTTCACTATGTAATACTTCTTCATCCTATGCGACGGATATTGTCTTACCCGACCCGACCAGCTTCGCCGTTTTATATGGCGACTTTTATTCCTACTCTTTACCTATTCT
>SPJK01009675.1_pt1 | contig 15727 bp, 15 predicted proteins | sample 3741771 | NCBI WGS metagenome assembly SPJK01 (sample SAMN10925997, study PRJNA522277) | cold seep metagenome | isolation source: Elba SIP-enriched marine methane seep metagenome, extraction at timepoint T2 | place: Italy: coast of Elba, Mediterranean Sea | reverse complement strand
TCGTTATCACCAGCCTTGATGGACTGGGCAGCCATCATGACGGCTTCGAGACCTGAACCGCAAACCTTGTTGATGGTCTTTGCGGAAAGGGTTGAGGGAAGTCCTGCCTTGAGTCCTGCCTGGCGAGCGGGGTTCTGACCGAGCCCTGCCTGAAGCACACACCCCATGATACATTCGTCGATGTGATCCTTGGCGGCTGGTGCATCGGCGAGGACAGCCTCGATCGCGAAGGCACCGATCTGCGGGGAAGGTACTTTTGAAAGTGAGCCAAAGAACTTGCCAATTGGGGTACGCTTGGCGGCAACAATCACGGGCTGGTTCGACATGGTCGCTCCTGTTGATGTAAAGATTCGTGGTGATCCCTGCGGGTCTGCATCCTAGGACCAATCCTCCCGAATACCCAACCATTCACCTGCTTAGAGATCTCGCATTGCGTACGAAAGCCCATGCATCAACCGATTCTTCCCCGCCGAACCTGATCCAACGGCTCTGGCTTTGGTCCGAGCTTGCGTTTCTCTATGTGTTGATCCCCCCCATGATCGCGGCACTCATTCAGCCGCAGCGGGCTGATGCAATCCTCCGACGATTTGGAATCATGGACTATTCGATCTGGGGTTGCCAAGTGGTATGTTCGTATTCCCAGTCTTGCTCTTTACGTTCCTGAGTATGTTCATGTGTCTGAGACTTGATCCGACTTTCGAGAACAAGCGTCTATGGGGATAGGGACGGTTCAAGCAGGATCTCAAACAAATCCTTGCGATCTTTATCCCTGCAGCAGCTGTGATCCTTGCGATTACGTACGTGCTCGCATTCCACACCACACTGCTTCCTGAATCAGGGTTTCTCCGCCTCCCGCGTGAAATGCCCTTCTTGATCCTGATGATCTCGATCCTCTACCCATGGGTCAGCGCGTACCCACAAGAGATCACGCATCGCGTGTTCTTCTTTCACCGATACCGCCCGATACTTGGTGAGGGAAGTCTTATTTTCTGGATCAACGTCGTCACGTTCTCTTGGTTGCACATCACGATGTGGAACTGGATCGCGCTGGCGATGACGATCCCTGCGGGGATTTTATTTGCATATACATATCGCAGAACCGAGTCCGCGTTGGCAGCAGGATTTGAGCACGCGATCTATGGGATCTGGGCATTCTTCTGTGGCTTGGGATACTTCGTTTTTACGGGTAATGCCAACGCCGTTTAGAAAACCGGATCATCACCCGATTGTAACATCAAGTCCATTTATGCAACAACCGATCCATTCGGACGTATACGTCTGCGTAGAGGAGGGTGCGCCCATGGACACGACGAATCACTTACTCGCGTTTTTGACCATGATGGTGACATGCGCGTCCTGCTTTGCGGATACCTATGCCATGCCTCCCCCTCCAGAGATCGAGTGGGTCGAGATCGACGAGCGCATGTCGATTGATGGCGACACGATCACTCTTTTTTTCCAAGATGGATACCTCCCACTCAATCAGACCGATCAGGTTACGCATCACCGCTCGATATCCTACGAACTCGAGAGTGGACAAAGCTTTGGCAAGCGACTCGCCTTACGCGTAGGCTGGGAGATACATATATCAAATGAGGATGAAACCGTTCTACTCGGCGACGAGTTTGTCGCACGATCAAATGATTTTAACGGCGACCTGACCATTGTTCAGTTTCAGCATCGCGCATATATGCAGCATGGCTGCTTTGCCGACTACCAAGCAACACCCCCTCAATCAGCGTTTTCTCTCACAAAGAGCCACACACTTCACGACGATACGAACGGGATACTGAAGACAAGTGACTACACACCGCCGACATGGACCTGGAACGCTCTGACAAATGAACAGGGCATGTACGTCGCTACGGTTCACACCACACCCACAGAGATGATGGTCAGCCAATTGCAGTATGCGACTTGTGGACTTGTACTAACCAACTTGAACTGGACTCCCCCGACCCGATTTGAACGTTTGCTCTCGGACATCAACTACTTGCAACGCAGGGTCAATCTACGTGTTACTGGCCCAACCACTTATCCTGAAGAACTCCGCGCGATTCTCACCGCCATCTTCGCGGGGTGCATTCTGATCCCGTTGTCGTTACGAGCCATCCGTGCTCGGCGATAACGATTCTCAATAATCGGGAATAGCAGTGCATCAACGAGTGTTTACGCCTGCGATACCACAACACACTCAGGAGCACGCCATGCAGCGCACTCGAGCACTTATCGTTGCGAGTCTTATCGCATTGACTTCACCCGCCGTACTCGCCCAGTCCATGCACGACGGGGCCAAAATGGACACCATTGTCGCGCCATCACCTGTACGCGCGATTGAGCACTATGACCTGAACAAGAAGAAGGACAACCTCGCGATCGATGGGTACGACCCTGTCGCGTACTTCAAAGAAGGTGGGGGCGAAGCGACCAAGGGAAAGAAATCCATCCGTGCGACGTACAAGCAGGTCACCTACTACTTCGCGAATGAGATGAACAAGAAACGGTTTGAGGAGAACCCCGCAAAGTACGAGCCCGCATATGGCGGGTGGTGCGCCTGGGCGATGACAACCGGAGAGAAAACAGAGATTAACCCCAAGACTTTTATCGTCAAGAACGATCGGCTCTACCTCTTCTACAACGGGTTCTTCGGCAATACGAAAAAGGACTGGGAGAAGGGTAGCCACGACTCTTTAAGTGATAAGTCAGATGCTCAATGGAACACAATCTCCGGCGAGTCGCCTCGCGGAAAATAGTTTCCTGAACCGTAATACAGCAACATGCCCCCTCTCTAGAAAACCCCCCCGTGTTGTTTGGGGACGGTTTTTCATCGAGAAACCGTTTTATACCCGTGATTCACATCTAGATCGCACTCAGACGAGACGAGAAACAACCCGCGATTCCGCTGATGATCATGCATAGGATTTGGACCCAACTGAGAGAGTCCAATTTCCCCAATACCACGAGGAACGCATGTCCACCACTGCTGCAGACACCCATGTGAAACTCCCCGCCGACACCAATCAGGCGCTCGGCATCGCCCAGTACGCGATCGATTTCCTCTCTGATGATCCTGCCAAGCGCGGAGAGCCCGACGCGAGCGTCCTTGAGAAGACCAACCAGTTCTTCACGGATGCGGTACTGTGCGGGCTCTCAGCTCTCGCACTCAAGACCAACGCCCCCACGATTCTGCGTGACGAAGCACTCCAGTACCCCGTCACCGATGCGACCCATCGACTTGGCAAGGCAACCCAGCGCGGAGCGACCGTCTTCGGATCGAACGTGCAGGTCCAGCCCGAGAAGGCGATCCTCGCAAACAACTCTGCTGTCCGTGAGTGGGACTCCAACGGCACCAACTTCGGGTACAACCCCGCTCTTGGGCACACCGCTGGCGAGTTCGGGCACAACGATTTCTACGGCGTTTGTATCGCCGGCGCACAGATGACCGGGCGTGATGGTGCATACGCACTCAAGGCGATGCTCTGCCTCGACGAGATCCGCGGGCGTCTGGCAGAAGTCTTCTCGCTCAAGACTTACAAAGTTGACCACGTCGTCCACGGTGCCATCGCATCGGCTGCGGTGTTCGGCGCGATGCTCGGCGCGAAACCCGAGCAGATCGAATCCGCAATCGGGATGGTCGTCGCGCACTACATCCCGTTCCGTGCGATCCGTGCTGGTAAGCAGCTCTCGGACTCCAAGGGTGCATCAGCCGCGATCTCGTCGGAAGTCGCGATCACCGCGGTCCGTCGTTCCATGTCCGGCTTCCTCGGCCCACGCGACATCTTCCGTAACCCAGAATCCATCTTCCGCATTTTCGAAGGCCCTGGACAGATGTTCCAGAAGGTCGGCGCAAACAGTGCAAACACTGAGCAAAAGGACGCATCACCGTTTGACCTTGTCCTTGGCCGTGCGGGCACGGACTTCGCCATCATGGGCATGCACTTCAAGCTCGGTCTCTACGAGCACCAGAGCGCTGGTGCATTGCAGGCACTGATCGACCTGTTGAACAAAGCACCACACCTGCTCGACGATGAAACCGGGTCCAAGATCAAGTCGATCAAGATCACTGCGTATGAGCCCGCGTTTGGGATCATCGGCGACCCCGCCAAGCGCAACCCCACCACGCGCCAGTCGGCCGACCACTCGATGGTTTACATCGTGGGTACGCTCCTTCGCAAGGCGCTCAGTAATCAGAAGGCTGGGTGGAAGGAACTCATGCTTGAGCCGTTCGATTACTCAGCTGACGCGATCGCCAATGAGCGGACCCGTTCGCTCATGGACAAGATCGAGTTCTACCACGGCGGTGAAGAGTACGATAAGCGATACCCCGACGGGATCCCCACCTCGCTCATCATCGAGGACACCGACGGCACCGAGTTCGACTCCGGCATGGTGATGTACCCCGCCGGGCACGCACGCAACACTGTTGCGGACCTCAATGACATCCTCGCGTTCAAGTTCAACCTGCTCGGCAAGCTCGCGTTCGAGAACCCGCAGCCGATCGTTGATCGATTCCAGAACCTGGGTGACAAGTCTGCAGAAGACATCGCGTCGATCCACGACTTTGAGATCCAGACACGCGACGGGTTTGAGTAAACAAACAAACCGTTTCCAACACAAAAGCCCGCTCGGCTGAGCGGGCTTTTTTCTATGTATTGCACCGATTAAAGCGATTAAGGCTTTGGAACGTGCTGATCGATGAGGATCTGGTTCCCGTCTGGATCCTTCAGGACGATGTGTGCCACACCGGTGCTCTCCGGGTCTGCTTCGGAGAGCAACTCGATACCGCTCGCCTTGAGACTGGCCTGGATATCACGTACATCCTCGAACCCCTTTAGTTCTGTCTTGTCTTGGGCCCAGCCCGGGTTGAATGTGAGGATGTTGTCCTTGAACATCCCCTGGAACAAACCGATCTTGGCGGACCCGTTCCCCAGCACAATCCAGTTCTGGGCGGGATCGCCTCCGACCTGTTCGAAGCCGAGTTTCTGATAAAACTCCATAGATCGCGAGAGGTCTTTCACTGCGAGACTTACTGAAAACGCTCCGAGTTTCATCTGTGTTCCTTTCTGTCTGTTGATGGTGTAGTGCCGAGCGCAAGCATCGATCAGTGAAGACTCATGTATATATCACGCCCTCGTGCTCGATCCATCCGGGTTCGTGCTCGTTGCGTGGGCAGTGATGGGTCCAGTGGACGAGCCCGCCCTTGGGGTTGTACTCGTACTCGCCTTTGAATCGCACGCGATCGAATATGGAGATCGGTACGCGTTTGACGAGGTCGATGTTGTGCACGATGAGCAGGGTTTGCCCGTTGCTTAGGCGCACGATGAATCGTTGATGGCGCGAGCCGATGTCGTCGTCGGAGAGCAGTTGGATGACCTGCCCGGCGTCCTCGATCATCGTCGAGTCGTCTTCGAGCGTGTATCGATGACCCGACGAGTAAGGCATCAGAACTTGAATGGGGTGCCCGGGGTGTACCCCACGAGGTCGTAGAGTTCTTGGCGGGTCTGCATGTTGCCCAGCTGCCCTTCGAGCGTGCCCGTTTGTTTGAGTTCCGCGAGTGCCTTGGCAATCGCCCCCATTGCAATGCGGAGGGTGCTTACGGGATAGATGACGATGTTGTACCCAATCGCGCCGAACTGCTCGAGAGTCAGCATGGGAGTTTTGCCGAACTCGGTCATGTTGGCGAGCATGTATGGGCGTTTGTCGCCGAGCATGTCCATCGCCTTGGCGAAGTCCGCGAACTCCTGCTTGCTCGTGAGCCCCTCGGGGAAGATCATCGTGGCGCCCGCGTGGACATAGGCGGTGGCTCGTTCGATCGCGGCGTCGAATCCTTCGACGCCCTTGGCATCGGTTCGGGCGCAGATGATGAAGTTGCCGTCGGAGCAGTCCTGGGATGCCTGGGCGGCCCATTCGATTTTGGATACGGCTTGGTCGATGGTGATCAGGGCCTTGCCGTCGAGGTGCCCACAGCGTTTGGGGAAGACCTGGTCTTCGAGGTGGAGACCGGCTGCACCTGCGTGGTTGTACTCGATGACGGTGCGGCGGACCATTTCTTCTTCGCCGAACCCGGTGTCCGCATCGGCGATGATGGGGAGTCCGGATGCGTGAGCGACGGAGCGGATCTCGCGGGCGAAGTGATCGAGGGTGAGGAGCCCGACATCGGGGACGCCGTTGGCGACCGTGGTTGCGCCGCCGGAGAAGTAGGCGGCGTTGAACCCCGCGTCGGCGACGGATTTTCCTACGAGGGCGTTAAATGCCCCGGGAGCGGCAACAACGGACTGGTTCATGCGTTCTCGGAGGGTCGTGCCCGGGTGTTCTTTGCTCGGCATGGTTCATCATACGCACACGCGGTGCGCAGTCTGCGCAGGCATCAAGTACAATCACAGTCATGAAGACATCATCAACGATCGTCCTATCACAGATCGCCGTGTTCCTCGCCTGCAGCGGAGTTCCGTTGAACGCGCGCATGGTACTCATCGAACCCACCGAAGCGGTCGAGCAGGAAGAACCCAAAACATGGGACGAGATCAGCGAAGAGCTCACCCATGCGGGGCGAATTACGTTCTCGGGGCAGCCAACAGAAGAGGAACTCCGCGCGTTCGCGGCGGCGGGCGGCAAGGTCGTGATCAACAACAGAACCCAACGAGAGATGGACCGGCACACCTTCGACGAGCGAGAGTTGGTTGAGTCACTCGGGATGGTGTATGTGCACACGCCTTCGAGTTCCGCGACTTTCGATGGGTCTCAGGCGATCGATTTGAGTGACACGCTCGCGAAGACCTCCGGGCCCGTGTTGATGCACTGCGGGTCCGGGTCGCGCTCGGCGACCATCTATGGCATGTACCTCATCAAGGACCAAGGGATGAACAAGAACGACGCGATCACTACGGCGAAGGAACTCGGGATGAGCAACTCGGGGGGGCGCGTCATCGAGCGGGAGCTGATGGATATGCCAGATCGCGTGATGGATGCGGTGGCCCCGGCGAACCTGCGGATGTATGTCGACACGCTCGCGGGGTTCGGGACGAGGCATACGTTGAGTGATACGGAATCGGACACACGAGGTATCGGTGCAGCGCGGCGCTGGGTGAAGGCACAGTTCGAGCGGAACATCGAGGGGCATGGCAAGGTTGGTGATGCGACCCCTCGTGTGTACTTCGATGCGCACACGGTGCAGCCCGACGGGCGGCGTATCCCGCGTGAAGTTGAGGTTGTCAATGTCATCTGCGAGATCCCCGGGTCTGATCCCGCGTCGCGTGATCGGCTGTACTACGTGCTCGGGCATCTTGACTCGCGCGCAAGCGGGGCGCTGGATGCGGAGTCCGATGCGCCGGGCGCGAACGATGATGCATCTGGCGTGGCGCTGATGATCGAGCTGGCGCGGGTGCTCGCGAAGGAGCCGCTCGATTCGACAGTGGTCCTGATGGCGACATCGGGCGAGGAACAGGGACTCTTCGGGGCACGCCTGCACGCACAGGATGCGCTCGAAGCGGGCAAGAACATCGTGGCGGTCTTGAACAACGATACGGTTGGCGATCCGACGGGTGTGCTCGAGGGGCAGGACGGGTCGAAGGAGATCCGGGTGTTCTCGGAGGGTCTCCCTGCGACGATGATCACCATGGACGAGTCCGAAATCGGGAACGCGGTACGCTGGAAGCGGTTGTACGGAACCGAGTCCGACTCGATCTCGCGTCAGCTCGCACGGTACATCGCGGATGTGGCGAACTTGCACAAGACGACGGTGCAGCCACGGTTGATTCACCGACCGGATCGGTTCTTGCGCGGGGGAGATCACACGCCGTTCAATGAGCTCGGGTTCGCGGCGATCCGATTCTGTGAGACCTATGAAAACTACGACCATCAGCATCAGGATGTGCGGATTGAAGGTGGGAAGCAGTATGGCGATCTGCCCGAGTATGTCGATGAGAACTATCTCGCGGATGTGACGCGATTGAACGCGTTGACGCTTATTCACCTGACGAATGCGCCGTCAGCGCCGGAGAACACGCGTGTGATCATTGCGGAACTCACCAATGACACCACGCTGCGTTGGGATCCGTCTCCAGAGTCCGATGTCGCGGGGTATGAGATTGTGTGGCGTGAAACGACGGCTGCGGAATGGGAGAAGTTCGAGGACGTTGGGAACGTGAAAGAGGGAACTGTGCCGCTTTCGAAGGACAACTACTTCTTCGGGGTGCGTGCGTATGACCATGAGGGGCATCGATCTCTGGTCTCCTACCCACGGGCGGCACGTGAATGAAACACGTTTCGCGAAACTTTCGGGTCCTTTTCTGATCGTGGAATCGCCTAGAATGTGGTGTTTCGATCTCGTTAGCGAGGTCGATGTATTCCCACCACCACATCAACCCTGAGGTTGTTCCATGACCACCGCTCCGACCCACGCGAAGGGCCTCGAAGGCGTCATCGCCGGCGAAACCGAGATCTGTAATGTCGAACAATCCGCGCTCATCTACCGCGGGTACGAAATCGCGGATCTCGCTGCGAACGCATCGTTCGAAGAGGTCTCCTTCCTCCTCCTCGTGGGGCACAAACCCTCCGCGGACGAGCTCGCATCGTTCAACAAGGATCTCGTCGCGGAGCGCACTCTCCCAGGTGCCGTCGTCGAGTTCCTCAAGACCTCCGGCGATCTGGTCAACAACCACGCCGCCGTTCCTATGGACATCCTCCGCACCGCTGTCTCCATCCTCGGGCACCTCGATGTCGATTGCCAGGAGAACGACGCGGACGCAAACCTCCGCAAGGCCAAGCGCTTGCTCGCCAAGATCCCCACAATCATCGGGCACATGCAGAACTCGATCGACGGTCGTGACTTCGTCGAGCCCGACGCGTCGCTTTCGCACGCAGCGAACCTGCTCTACATGATGACCGGCGAGAAGCCGTCACCTGAAGCAGAGAAGGTCATGGATGTTTCGCTCGTCCTCTACGCGGAGCACGATTACAACGCATCAACCTTCACCTCGCGCGTCATCGCGGGCACCCTCTCCGATATGCACGGTGCCGTCACCGGCGCGATCGCGGCCCTCAAGGGCAAGCTCCACGGCGGCGCCAACGAAGCTGCGATGGACATGCTCGCAGAGATCCGCAAGGACATCGGTCCTGAAAACGACACCGCACAGATCACCGATTGGATGCACAAGGCGTTTGAAGAGAAGCGCAAGCTCATGGGCTTCGGGCACCGCGTCTATAAGAACGGCGACCATCGCGCCCCGATCCTCCATGGGCTCGGACGCAAGGCAGCGGAAGCACGCGGCGACGAGTTCGTCAAGCTCTTCGAGCTCGGTGAGACGGTCCAGAACATCATGGAAACCGAGAAGAACATCTACCCCAATGTCGACTTCCCGTGCGGCATGACGTACTTCACAATGGGCATCCCCGTCCCGCAGTACACCCCGATCTTCGTCGCATCTCGGATCACTGGGTGGGCCGCCCACATCATGGAACAGCACGCGAATAACCGACTCATACGCCCGCGGGCGGCGTATGTCGGCCCTGAAACCCGCTCCTGGAACGGGTAATCGTCGATCTGACCGTCACACTCGAACGCACCCACTAGGGGTGCGTTTTTTCATGCAATCATGCCTGAAAGCGCATCGGACCGATCCCGTACAATACAGGGAAGGGAAACCCAATGATCAAGTTCCAATGCGACCGATGCGACATGGAGATCGAACTCGATGACGAGTTCGCGGGCACCAAGCACGAGTGCCTGAACTGCGGCGATATGAACCGCGTCCCGATCCCCACCGGCTCTGAGACAGTCATTGAGCACCCTGATCCCGAGATTGACTCCAAGCGCATCGACCGAGCTGCCAAGGCAGGGTTCCCAGCGGACTTTGGTCCCGAGACCCGGGTGCTCAAGGTTCGTCGGTGCTGGTTCCGTTCTCGCGCGATCCGATTCTCCTTGCTTGTGGTGATTGGGCTTGTATCGCTCGTAGGACTCATCTGGGTCCCGGTGACGGACAAAGCCGTCTGGTGGTATGCGCTATTCGGACCGCTACTGGTTGCCTCAGTTGGTTTCCTTGGATGGTGGTGGATCGATCGGCTCAGCGCATCACTGGAGATCACGACCAAACGCACGATCATGCACCGTGGGTTCTTCTCAAAGTCCTCCTCAGAGGTTGTTCACGACAACATCCGCAACATCCAGATCGAACAGACCTTCCTGCAGCGGGTTATGCGGGTCGGACGGATCGGGATCTCCTCATCCGGACAGGACGGGATTGAGCTCCAGGTGAACCATCTCAAGAACCCTGATTACCTCCGAGAGGTGATTGATCTCTACCGCCCGCTTTAGTCCAAATCGGATATGCAGATCTCATGAATCGCTGCACACTTGGTCGATATGGTGGTATGATTCGTGTGCGGAGGATCCGCGATACTCGCATATGTGCCGAGCGAATCTGATGTCGGCAGGAGGCTGATTATGGTGTGGATGCAGAAGCTTCGATTGCGTGTCTTTGCCCTTCTCGCCGGGCTCGCATTGCTTGTTGTAACCGTTGTCGGCGTGTTCGCTGTCCCGGTCCTCCCCGCCATTGGGGTAGCGGTGACAATCGCACTCACCATGGTCAACTCCATGGCTTCTCGTCTCGAACACATGACGTGCACCGGATGCGGGAAAGACATCGCCCAGCTCCCTGCGGGCACGCACGGGATCATCTGCGAGTGCGGCGCAATCAATCACCCATTCAATACCGGTGAACCCGCGTACGCGTTCGATCTCTCCGATGAAGATTCGGATGAGGACGAGGGCACCAAGACCGCCTGAGTCTTCTCGAATACACAAATATAAAAGCCCCGCGCATCGCGGGGCTTTTATCATTCGGGATGAGATTGCAGATTAGTCTGCGCTCGTACCCATCTTCTCATTGAACTCGTCTGCGGAGACTTCTTCAACTTCCGCGTCTGAGAGGATCTGATCGATCGTCTTGTGCTCACGGACTTGCTGCATGAGGGTCTGCGCCTGCCCGCTCTTCTGGAGCTCGTCGATGACTTGCTCAGGACGCTTGCCCTGCTGCATGGCCATCTGAACGATGCGTGCGTTGATCTCTTCGTTCTGGATCTGCACTTCGAGGACTTCCGCAGCCTTGTTGAGGATGAAGAAGTTCTTAAGCTCGTTGCGAGCGCTGTCGGTCGAAGCGCTGCGAAGCTCAGCCATCTTCTGCTCGATCTCTGCAGGGTCGACGCCGCGGTACATCATTTCCATGCGGCTGCGCTGCAGGTTGCGTGCAGCCTGCTGCGATGTGAGACCTTCTGGAAGATCGAACTCGACGGAGTCGGAGAGGTGCTTGATGACCTGCTGGCGCATGACGGCCTGCTGACGAACTTCTGCACGCTGCTGGAGCTGGTTGGAGACCATTTCCTTGAGCTGCTCTTCGTCGTTGAATCCGTACTTCGCGACGAGGTCGGAGATCACTGCGGGCACGATGCGATAGACTTTGGTCACTTCGTACTCAACTGTAAGGTCCTTACCACGGAGTGCTTCGACCTCGTGGTTCTCAGGGCCATTGAGCTTGATGGTAACCTTGTCTTCAACCTTGGGGGTGCCGACCTGCTTGAAGAAATCGGGGACGATGACGCCGAGGATCATGCCTTCATCACCGTCTTCAGGGATCTGAACGACAGCGCCCTCGATATTGTAATGCTCGGCCCCCTCAGAATCAGTCATGACCGCGTTACCGGTGACGTAATCGCCCCGCCCGGAGTCATCACGCTCGTCGAGCGAACCCTCGTTGATCGAGATCTTCTTGATTTCCTCGTCGACGACACCCTCGGGGAGGGTTGCGTCGGGCTTGAGGACCTTGATGCCCTTGAGCTCGGGGAGTTCGAACTCGGGCATGACTTCGACTTCGACCTCGAAGTTGACAGGCTTGCCCGATTCAACCTCGATGGATTCGAAGACTTCCTGTGGGGGTTGCCCAAGGACCTTGAGATCGTTGTCGCGGACAGCCTGCTCGTAGGCTTGCGAAACGAGACGCGAACGAGTCTCATCAGTGACGTACGACGCGTAGCGTTTCTCGACGAGACGACGCGGAGCGTGTCCCTTACGGAAACCCGGGATCGAAACCTGCTGGGAGACAGCGCCGAACGCGACTTCCATCTGATTATCGACGGTTTCTGCGGGGATCTCGACGCTGATGCGCTTTCTACAAGGCCCTGCTTCTTCTACGGTAATGGTATTGGTGTCTGACATGATGATCTTTCTGTTCATGTCACGCACTGGACTGCTGTCGATCCGCCATCGTGCGCCTGAGTCCCGGATCGACCCTCCCGGACGCCCAGGAGGAAGGGAAGTGTAGGCATCGGCCCGAACAGAACCATTGCTTGATTCCGGGTTCTCGTGGGGGTGTTTCTGTTGAAGATCCGCCCCCCACGCCTATCATTACGCCCCATGTCCATTGCCGGGGTGGCGGAATTGGTAGACGCGGCGGATTCAAAATCCGCTTCTGGAGACAGAGTGGGGGTTCGAGTCCCCCCCTCGGCATTCACACGAGAGACGAACTGATACACATATAAGGGATCCAGACATGGACGAACAACCCCAACAGCAGCAGGTTCAGCTCCGCATCGACGAATCGAAGATGACGAGCACCTACGCGAACACTATCCGCACGAGCAACACCCAGGATGAACTGATCATGGACTTCGGGATGAACATCCCAATGCAGGTCCCCAATCAGGCGCCCATGGTGGTCTTCAACGTCGGGTCACGCGTCATCATGAACTGGGCAGGCGCGAAGCGTCTCGCACTCTCACTCGGGTCTGCGATCCGACAGTACGAAGAACGCTTCGGCGAGATCGACATCAACCCAGGCGGCGGGCAGCCCCCTGCTCAGGGTTGAGATTTCCCTCACCATCTGAAAATACACACGCACGGGCCTCGTTGGGCCCGTGTGTTCGTTTCGGGGCAACCTTCGTGCGCTACAAATGAATAATCTGTGACGGATTCGCCGACGAAAAGCATCCAGAACCCATGTCGATCCAGTTCGTACAACGTTTCAAGGAAGGTCTCCATGAGCAGTGAAACACTGAACATCACGCTGAGCGATGACCAGGTCGCTCGCGACGCCCAGCCGATCCAAGAGCTGATCCACGCGGTGGGATCTATTGTTGTGGGCCAAGAACACATGGTCCGCTCGCTGGTCATTGGGATGCTGACAGGCGGGCACGTGCTTCTCGAGGGTGTTCCTGGTCTTGCCAAGACGTTGACCGTCACCACCCTCGCCCAAGGGTGTCATGCGGAGTTCTCCAGAATTCAGTTCACGCCCGACCTGCTCCCCGCAGATGTGATCGGGACGCTGATCTACAACCCGAAAGACGGGACGTTCACCCCACGCAAGGGGCCCATCTTCGCGAACATCGTACTCGCGGACGAGATCAACCGGGCCCCAGCTAAGGTCCAATCGGCGCTGCTCGAAGCGATGCAGGAACGACAGGCGACGATCGGCGATACAACGTACACTGTCGGCGATCCGTTCCTCGTCCTCGCGACCCAGAACCCGATCGAGCAGGAGGGCACCTACCCGCTCCCTGAGGCGCAGGTCGATCGATTCATGCTCAAGCTCCATGTCGGGTACCCGACCCGAGACGAGGAACGCGTCATTATCGACCGCATGATGTCTACATCTGAGCACGCGGGGCTCTCACCGGTTGTCACGCTTGAGCACATAACCAAGGCACGTGAGACCGTCAACAACATCTACATTGACGAGAAGATCAAGGACTACATCGTCTCGTTGGTTCACGCGACTCGTGACCCACAATCCGTTCGTGCGAGTTGGACGATGGACCTGCCCAAGCTCATCGAGTTCGGCGCATCGCCGCGTGCTTCACTCGCGCTTGCTCGCGCCGCCCGAGCAAATGCGTTCCTCGAAGGCCGCGCATTCGTAACCCCTTCGGACATCAAGACTATCGGGATGGATGTACTCCGTCATCGTGTTTTGTTGAGCTATGAAGCGGAAGCCGAAGGCATATCGAGTGAGGACATCGTCCGTGAGCTTTTCGCCCGTATCCCGGTGCCCTGATTCACTCGTGAAGGAGACCACTGCGCGTGTTGACTGAAGAACTCATGCGGGAAGTGAAACGCCTGGAGATCCGTGCGCGTCGTCGCGTGGATGATCTCTTCGGCGGACAGTATCACTCCGCGTTCAAAGGGCAGGGTATCGAGTTCGCAGAAGTCCGCGAGTACATGCCCGGCGACGAGGTCCGCACGATCGACTGGAATGTCACAGCCCGCACCGGGCACCCGCACATCAAACGTTTCACGGAGGAGCGACAACTCACTGTGATTCTGTGCGTTGATTGTTCGATCTCCACCGCGTTCGGGAGCGTGAAACGATCGAAGCATCAGCTCGCGTGCGAGCTTGGCGCGGTTCTTACTCTCGCAGCAGGTCGCAACAACGATCGAGTCGGACTCCAGGTATTTGGGTCCGAGCATTTGGAGAAAGAGACGTTTCATCTGCGTCCCTCGAAAGGGAAGAAGCATGCTCGTCGGATCATGCGCGAGTTGATTGATTCGACCCCGGGGATGTCGCCGTTCGTACTCAAGGATGCGCTGAGTGAGTTAGGGCGAGCTCATAAACGGAAGGCATTGATCTTTGTGATCTCCGATTTCCTCTCCGGACTCAACAACCGCGATGAGCCTGACTGGGCCAAGCCCATGCGCATGCTTGCTCGCAAGCATGAACTGGTTGCGCTTCAGCTCACCGACCCATTGGAGTTTGAGCTCCCCAAGGTGGGGCTCGTCCGCATGCACGACCCGATCACTGGGCGACGTTTTAGCGTCGACACTGGTTCGCGACGCGTTCGCGATCGGTACAAGAAGCAGGCTCGCAAAGAGCAATCGCTTATCGAGAACACGATGCGTCGGGCACGGGTGGATCGTGTAGAGATCTCCACCGCGGAGAGCTTTGTCGACCCGCTCTACCGATACTTCCAGCAGCGGGAGATGCGGAAACGATGATGCGTCTCTTCGCGTGCATTTTGGCATTGGTGACTGCTTTCCTCGTTGGGTGCTCAGACACTGCTCCCCCACCTGATACGAGCGTTACACGCTCTGTCACGGATAACGCGACGGGTGTAATACTCACCACTCGAATCGAGAATGATGAGATCGTTCTTGCGGACAGGATCTGGGTGATTGATCTTGCCTCGTGGTCATCGGGTCAAACGCCGACCTTTGAACCGCGGGATTGGGAGAAGACGGATTGGAGTATGATTGATCAATCTATCTCCATCCCTGAAATCAGAGACGGGGTATATCAGATTGAGCGGCGTACGCTGATTGAACCTTTCCTCCCTGACACATACATCATACCACCGTGCGAAATCAAGGTGCTTACCGACACCCACGAAGAACCTGTCATCGTGCAAAATGATCCAATCGAGGTCGAGGTTGTGGGTGTGCTCTCGGATCAAGATTCCGGCGAACTCAACGCGATCCCAGAGACGGGCGAGCCCCCCACCGATGAGGATGAGCAATCGCACATTCTTGTGATCGTGCTTGCTGCGATCGGGTTGGTTTCGATTGCGATCTTGTTCATGGTTGTGCGCCCTCGCGGCGCGCAAGGCAACAGAGAATCAGCGATTGATCTGCTCCTCAGAGTCCGCTCGGATACATCGATTCCTGTACATGATGCCTTCGAACTCATTGGAAAATCGTTCGGCATGCTCGACGAAGGCCTCCGCAATACTACCGAGTTCCAACAGATGA
>SPJK01083389.1_pt1:0-12500 | contig 15729 bp, 12 predicted proteins | sample 3741771 | NCBI WGS metagenome assembly SPJK01 (sample SAMN10925997, study PRJNA522277) | cold seep metagenome | isolation source: Elba SIP-enriched marine methane seep metagenome, extraction at timepoint T2 | place: Italy: coast of Elba, Mediterranean Sea | reverse complement strand
AGCCCGTAAGGGTGACGGCGTACCTTTTGTATAATGGGTCAGCGACTTAATTTGGCGAGCGAGCTTAAACCGGTAGGTGTAGGCGCAGCGAAAGCGAGTGTTAATAGCGCGTTTGAGTTCGTCGGATTAGACCCGAAGCCGAGTGATCTAGCCATGGGCAGGTTGAAGGTGCGGTAACACGCTCTGGAGGACCGAACCCGAGAACGTTGAAAAGTTCCGGGATGACCTGTGGCTAGGGGTGAAAGGCCAATCAAACTCGGCAATAGCTGGTTCTCCGCGAAAGCTATTTAGGTAGCGCGTCTGGTCTCACCATCGGGGGTAGAGCACTGGATGGGGAAGGGGGGAGCGATCCTTACCGACTCTAACCAAACTCCGAATACCGATGAGTGCAATCCAGGCAGACAGACTGCGGGTGCTAAGGTCCGTAGTCGAAAGGGAAACAGCCCTGACCACCAGCTAAGGTCCCCAAGTTACTGCTAAGTGGGAAAGGATGTGGGAAGGCCAAGACAACCAGGACGTTGGCTTAGAAGCAGCCATCGTTTAAAGAAAGCGTAATAGCTCACTGGTCTAATTAAGCCGTCCTGCGCCGAAGATGTACCGGGGCTCAAGCAGTACACCGAAGCTGTGGATTCGATCTTTGATCGAGTGGTAGCGGAGCGTTCCGTAGGCCTGTGAAGGGTGACCCGTGAGGGCACCTGGAGGTATCGGAAGTGAGAATGCTGACATGAGTAGCGATAAAGAGTGTGAGAAACACTCTCGCCGAAAGTCCAAGGGTTCCTGCGCAAGGCTAATCCGCGCAGGGTGAGCCGGCCCCTAAGCCGAGGCCGAAAGGCGTAGGCGATGGGAACCTGGTTAATATTCCAGGGCCTGCTGGGAGTTGACGGATGGTGTAAATTGTTACCGCTTATTGGATTGTGGTAGCAGTGAAACTGTTCCAGGAAATAGCCCCAGCTTTAGACCGTACCCCAAACCGACACAGGTGGACTGGTAGAGTATACCAAGGCGCTTGAGAGAACCGCGTTGAAGGAACTCGGCAAAATACCCCCGTAACTTCGGGAGAAGGGGGCCCTCGCCTTGGGCAACCAGGGCGTGGGGGCACAGAAATGAGGGTGGCGACTGTTTACTAAAAACACAGGGCTCTGCGAAGTGGTGAACACGACGTATAGGGTCTGACGCCTGCCCGGTGCCGGAAGGTTAAGAGGAGGTGTGAGAGCACCGAATTGAAGCCCCGGTAAACGGCGGCCGTAACTATAACGGTCCTAAGGTAGCGAAATTCCTTGTCGGGTAAGTTCCGACCTGCACGAATGGCGTAACGACTGCCCTACTGTCTCCAACGCGGACTCAGCGAAATTGAATTCTCCGTGAAGATGCGGAGTTCCCGCGGTCAGACGGAAAGACCCCGTGAACCTTTACTACAGCTTCGCAGTGGCGACAGGATTGTTTTGTGTAGGATAGGTGGGAGGTTATGAAGCGGTGCCGCCAGGTGCCGTGGAGCCAACCTTGAAATACCACCCTTGACAATCTTGTCGTCTAACCGCGGCCCGTGAACCCGGGCCCGGGACCCTGCGTGGTGGGTAGTTTGACTGGGGCGGTCGCCTCCCAAATAGTAACGGAGGCGCGCGAAGGTGGGCTCAAGCCGGTCGGAAATCGGCTGTTGAGTGCAATGGCATAAGCCCGCCTGACTGTGAGGCCGACAGGCCGAGCAGAGACGAAAGTCGGTCATAGTGATCCGGTGGTCCCGCATGGAAGGGCCATCGCTCAACGGATAAAAGGTACTCCGGGGATAACAGGCTGATACTTCCCAAGAGTCCACATCGACGGAAGTGTTTGGCACCTCGATGTCGGCTCATCACATCCTGGGGCTGGAGCAGGTCCCAAGGGTATGGCTGTTCGCCATTTAAAGTGGTACGTGAGCTGGGTTTAGAACGTCGTGAGACAGTTCGGTCCCTATCTGCCGTGGGTGTACGAGACTTGAGAGGCGCTGTCCCTAGTACGAGAGGACCGGGATGGACGCACCACTGGTGGATCGGTTGTCGCGCCAGCGGCACAGCCGAGTAGCTATGTGCGGACGGGATAACCGCTGAAGGCATCTAAGCGGGAAGCCCCCCTCAAAACCAGGTCTCGCCTGAGAGCCGAGGTAGACCACCTCGTTGATAGGAGGCGTGTGGAAGCGTGGTAACACGTGAAGCTAAGCCTTACTAATCCCTCAATAGACTTCCAAACAATCCAGATCCGCGCATGACGGTAAAAACCGGAAGATCTCCGGATATACCATCACCGCATGGACGAGGTTTATGGAACACACACATCATTACGCTGAACCGCCGATCCAAGGCCTAATGGCCTCATGAACCCAAAAGGTTTGTGAACCAGAAAGGCTTTAAAAACCGAAAGGCTTAAAAACCAAAAGGTTTATAAATACGGATCGACGCGATCAGCTCAGCATCGAATAACTCGCTTTATAAGTTTGCGCTCTCATACGCCGGGCGCCGCGCCATATCAGGTGCTAAAGACAAGGGCCATCGTGTGGTCCCCCGGCGATTGAGACACAAAGCCAGATACAAAATCAGAAACAAAACCAAATCCGTCATCTGACGACTTGGTGGCCCTAGCGGCGGGCCCAACACCCGATCCCATCCCGAACTCGGCCGTGAAACCCGCCAGCGCCAATGGTACTTCGGCTTAAGCCGCGGGAGAGTAGGTCGCCGCCAAGTCTTCTGATGACGGAAACAGAAGCAAACAAAACAAAATCCAGACACTCATACACAATTACTCAAAACAAAATCCCCAAGAAACAACCACAACAAACACAACACCCCCGCGGGGTGGAGCAGCCCGGTAGCTCGTCAGGCTCATAACCTGAAGGTCGTAGGTTCGAATCCTACCCCCGCAACCAAATATCTCCACATTAAATCAATAGTTTAACAAATCGCGTTATACTCCGCGCGCACCATAGCCATCCCCAAAAAAATACTACGCAATATCAACCAGTTACACTCAGTACCAAACAGTCCCATATCCTCCAGGGCACAAAATTGGCGCAACACAACGGGTTATTTTGAATACCGCCCAATTTTCTTTAGTGTCGTATTATTGATTGTGGATTGTCTGTCGCTGTGGGCAATTTGTCGACGGACACTGGCGCTGGGTTATTAGCGAGATGACTAGCATGGGGAGAAAGTATGTTGGCGGTGCATAATATGGCAGAGGGCGTGCTCGAGCAGCTTCTCGAAGGATACGACCTGCGCATTTTTTTGAGACCAGATGATTCCGTAAAGAATAGCTCAGGCACTGAAACATACATTGAATCGTTGGATCTCCCTCACATCATTGTTAACGATGACGGTTTTTGGGCATGTCAGCGTAATTTGACTCTGAGTGTTTCCGAAGGCCCTTTGATGTCTGGGTTTTTTTCTTACTATTCGGGAATGGACGTCTTTTCGAACAGTACCTATCGCTCGATTGAGGATGCCGTTCAAAGGAATCCACAAAGATCCTTGATTATGTCTACGGGGCGTTATGAACAACTTCGTTGGATTGTACATGGCCATCCAAAGTTGGTTTATGATAGCGACAAAGAGCCGACTGCTTTGAATGATTACATCGAAGCCATCACGGGCGGCGCACGGTTTAAAGTTATCATCCATATGACTGACGATAGTGTGCAGATTCACCCAGTCGTATATCCATTTTATTTTCCGAATGATGATCGGTTGGACCTACAAACAGAAGTGCAGTTTTTCCCCGACTTTATGAGATCATCTGTGCAGGTCTTGTTGTCCCGTTATTTATCGGATCAAGGGCGGAAGTTTACGGATTATCGAACAAAAGAAGCGAAAGAATATGCGGAGCTTCTAGAGCCGCCATTCTTTTCGTCATACTTTCGGCTTTATCGTGGCGCTGAAGGCCATAGAATTTATGACATCAAAGCGAAACGATTGGTAAAATTCAGTCGAATTGAAGTCTATGCTATGTATTAATCAGCATTATTTTGGAAAAAACAGATTGAAACAGTGAAGGGTGGGGCGGTTTTTCTCTGAAGACACCACTATCGCAGTTTTTCCATTTATCCCACCCCCCAATGATTGGTCCGGTGTGAATGGTAGTACATCGTCCGTTTTCCTCAATAGGGATGATTTTTCTGGTACTGGTGGTCTGTTTCCAAGAGCCGACTTCGCATCGGCTGTTTCATGGATTCTTTAACCCCTAACGATTCAACAGGCCTTCAACGCATTGGTTGCTCAGCTACCAGCCGGCAGTTTGAAGAGGAATCATTGAATGGTGTCGGTATGCAGCCCAAGCAGGCGTTCCAAGGGTGCGTGGTTGTCGGTTAGAATCAGGGCGTTGTCTGCTTTGTTCAGTGTGAAGCGCCGCCAATTCTTGATTTTAGCCGCCGTCAGTTCATGGTCGGCGAACGGTGTTTTCCGAGCCATCAAAACGAATGTTGCGCGTTTACCAGGCGCGTTGCTGCCATCCTGTTCACGCCAAACCGTGACGCCGGCGAATACTTCAGAAAGGGTCGCGTGTACCGCGCGGAGGGCCGAAAAGTCGGGGGCTCGATCGACGAGATTGAGCGTGTAGAGTCCGTCCTGGGTGAGTTTTCTGGCCGTCAGTTGGGCGAATTCCAGCGTGATCAGGTGAAAGGGAGCGGCAACATCCTTGAATGCATCACCGACGACGACGTCGTAAGTTCCATCGGGTGCCTGGCGTAGCGCTACCCGGGCGTCAGCGTGAAGGACTTTAAACCGGGTTGAGTCCACCCATAGATGCTGTTCGGCGATCCTGGTGACGACAGGATCGATTTCGCTGACGGTGACATCAAGAAAACCACTCCATAGCCGGGGTAGAGTAAAGGCGCCACCTCCGACGAAGTAAGCGCTTTTGGGGCCTGGGTGTAGTACGCGCACGGCTTGGTGAATACGGGCGAGATACGGGCTTAACAGTACTTCTGGGCGACCCTCGACATTCATGCCATGGACCAAATGGTCCAGCACAAGCCCGCGTATATGGGCTTTCTCCGGGTCAGGGTTGTCCATGCCAACGACCCGGAGGCAGAAATAGGCGGATTCTTCGTCGCACACGGCCTCCCATTGCGTGTGCCCGAGCGCACCGCCTCCCAGGGCCAGGGGCAAGATCATCAGTGTCGCAATACTGCGCCTTAGTCGCAGCCGCCAAAGCAGGAACAGAATCCCCTGAATGGCCGCGGCAGTCAGGATGGAAATTGCACTGCCGTAGAAGGGGACCAGCAAGAAGCCCGCAGCCAACGATCCGGCGATTGCGCCCAGTGCCCCTGCAGCATAAAGGCGTCCGAGCACCGGCCCCTCGTTTTCCCGGTCAAGCGCGATGCCGATCCGGGTGATGATTGGCGCGGGAATGCCCCCGATAATCGCGGGGGGCAGAAAGACAATCAATGACAGCGACAATACCGCGATCAGCGGATTATCGGTCGCTGACATCACTGTGGATGCAGCGGGTCGCAGCAGGAAGAGGATTGCGAGTGTGAACAGGGTTCCGGCAAGGAATGTCCAGCTTAACCGACGAAAGGCGGCATCCGTGTCCGTCGTGCTCACACGTCCGCCGATCCAATGTCCCAGACTTAATCCGGCAAGAACTGTGGATATGATCGCTGTCCAGCTATAGACCGACATGCCGACATAGGGCGCCAACATGCGGCCTGCCAAGATCTCGACAATCAGCACGGATGCGGACGACAGTATCGTTGACAGGATCACCAGAGCGGGATCGAAGCGCGCGTTCATGGGTACGGAACCTTAGCTGATGCCGGGCCTATTCAAACTCCATTTCGACATAAACCCGGCCTGCGTTGCGGGTCGCCAGTTCTTCGAAAGTGTCCAGCATTTTGTAGGGTGACTGATCAACGTAATAGGCATCATCCAGGCTACCACCCGAATCAAGATGTTCGCGGATCTTGCCGCGCAAATAGACCAGGTAGTCCCGTGTATACCGTCTGACCTGAGCCATATTGGTCGGGTGGCCGTGGCCGGGAATAACATAAGTTGCCCCCAGTGCTTCAAACGCATTGTCCCATGTCTCCACCCACTCTCCGGTAATTGTTTCCTCGAAAATCGGTAAAAGACGTTCGTGGAAGGCCATGTCACCGGAGATGACCAAGCTTTGCTCTGGCAACCAGACAACGATGTCGCCGGGGCTGTGGGCTGGTCCCAGATGCTTCACCTCGATTCGAAATTGTCCGAGTTCGATGACCTTTTCGTCTGAAATGGTCTCGGTCGGCAGCGTGACTTCAGTGCCTTCCGATAGTTCTTCGTTATAGCGCTGCATCCGCGTCAGAATCTGGTGGCCATATTCTTCAAACTGATATGCCGCATCTTCGTGTGCGAGGATTGGGACGCCCTGTTTTGCCCAGTATGTATTGCCCAGCATAGCATGGCCCTGGCCGTTCTCATTGATGACCTGAACCACAGGTTCGTCTGTAATTTTCTTGATTTCCTCATGCAGGGCTTCCGCCAAAAGCGCACAGGCGCCTGCATTGATCACAACAACGCCTTCGCCGGTGACGATGAAGCTTAGATTGTTATTGTGTCCGGCGTTACTCTTTGACGGAGGCGCTGTCGCGCCGATCGCCGACCAGACATGCGGGATCACTTCTACCGGTTTCTGGTAGAGAATGGATGCCGGATATTGGTCGGGGATATCCGCACTCGCCTCGGCGGTTCCAGGTCCTGTCGCGACGAGGCTGAAGGTCAACAAGGCAAGTGGTAGCAATGCATGTTTCATTCTTGAACTCCACATTCTTGAACGCCACATTCTTAAATGGCCTGAGACGGCATTGACTGATGTTTTCATCTTGGGCCTCCTATCCGTCGAGGTGGCTTAATGTGCGTTGCCCCAAGAAGGCCAACCATAGATAAGAATGCGCAGGCCAATTATTGCGCCTGCCCACATTGAGATCAGCGCCAGAAAGGATGGGATCGCCAAGGTCGACACACCGGTCAGGCCCTGGCCGAGGGAGCACCCCATGGAAAGCACGCCGCCGACGCCCATCAGGATTGCTCCAAAGACATGACGGCGCATTTCGCGCGGGTCATCGAATGCTTCCAGCCTGAATTCTCTCTTCCGCCACGCCGCAAGGAAACCGCCCAGAACCACGCCTATCAGCAGGCCGACGGGGAAATTGATACTGGCCCCGGTATAGGTCATGAAATAGATCAGTGTGCTGCTTGATGCGGCGACGAAGGTGACAGATCCAACGGGCTGGGGGTCGAAGTCGTCTGCGCCGATATATCCGGTCACGAACCATCCGGCGAGAACGGCTAGCCCGACGGAGGTCGCCCCGAGCAAAGCGCGACCATTCATTCGGAACGCAGCGTCACGCAGGCACCAAAACGCAAGCAACATGATAAACAGTCCGCTTACGATTGGGGCGGTGAGGTCGGTATCCTCCGATATCGCTGAGCCGCCCGACGCATTGGATCCGCTTAAGGTACTTAAGGTGATCGATCCGATTGTCGCGTTACTGCCATCTTGAAGCGGCAGGGCTAGCGGTTCAATCAATGCCAATCGCATCGGGGCCAGAAGCCCGCGAATTGTCATATATCCAAAAATCCCGACCAGGACGAAAACGACCAACCCCCGCATGTCTCCACCACTGGCGCGCAAGACAGCGCCGAAACTGCATGTTCCGACCGCGGCCATCCCCAGTCCAAACATCAATCCGCCCAGAATCGGGCCGACCAACGCAAATCTGGGCAGCAGATGAACGGTCTCGGAAAGATCAATCGTGCCGGTTTCCGTCAGAACTAAGGTTCCAGCTGCGGCGACGGCAATTGCGAAGACCCACATCCGAACTTGGACCCAGTTCTGGCCAAAGTAAGCGGTTTCAACCGCGCTTAAAGTGCAGAAGCGAAGTGCACGCGCGGTGAAGCCGAGCCATACCCCAATCACGCCGCCAAGCAGAGCCATGAGGTGTGAGATGGGTATGTCTTCTAACATGTTGTGATCCAAAGATGCTCCCTAGATCGCTGTGGATCAGTCTGATGCGCATCCGCCATTTGGTTCGCAATAAAGCCGGTACAGCGTTTGGATGATTTCCAGGATGGCGGGATCCGCGATGGAGTAAAAAATGGTTTTCCCGTCGCGCCTGGTTCTTACCAGATCGTCGGCGCGCAACCGGGTTAGCAGTTGAGAGACCGCTGGCTGCTTCAATGACAGCAGATGCTCAAGTTCTGTAACGGCCTTTTCGCCATCGGCAAGGAGACACATGATCAACAGGCGATGTTCATGACCAAGCGCCTTGAGGACATCCGCAGCCGTGCGGGCCTTGTCTTGCATATCTTGAGGGAACTCGAGGATTTCTGCCTCGCTTGGCATTGCCATTCTTACATACTCCTTAGGTGCATACTTCCTTGTAGCACGAACTGTATCTGAATATTTAGCGTTCTCGATTCAGCCTTGTTTGTGATCATGACCCGGCACTGGCCCTTCTCGAACCATTTTTATGGCCTTCTTGTGGCGATTAACTCTCCGGCTTTGGGGGGGCATTTTCTTCGGTCAGCCCGGCGTCGGAAAGAAGGTCATCAAGTAATCCCCAAAAGAAGTCCTCTCCCGGATAGCCGCGAATGCGTCCCGACTCCTTACCATCGACCATCAGGATAAATGTCGGGGTGTAGCGCCCGAGATTGAGGCCGGATAAATCATCGGGTGGGTCGTGAAGGTCGATGCGACGGAGGCGGGCGGATCGACCTTCCCAGGTTTTTGGGTATGTCGGCGCGATTTCCTGATTCCAAGCCGCGCACCATTCGCAATTGGTTTGCTCGACCATGATCAGTATGGCGTCTCTTTCACCCGCGCGTGCGGGAGCCAATGCTGCCAATAGCGCGATGGCGACGATAGTTGCGATGCCGCAGATGCTGGAAAGTCTCGTTTCGCAAATCATTTGTGTAAGATACATTAAAAAATCACGATGTGTATATACAATGTTTTTGCGTGAGTGTTGTCGATAAACTGATCTTGACCGAACGGATGCTGCACAATGATGGATGTTAGTTTGGCGGGGGCTTTTCTGGGTGGGTTGTTATCATTCCTGTCGCCCTGCGTCTTACCGTTGGTGCCGCCCTATCTAAGTTACATCGCGGGTATGAGCTATGGCGCGGTCACCGCCGAGGTGCGTTATCGTGACGGGCGGATTATCCTGTCATCCATCCATTTTGTTCTCGGATTTGGAACGATCTTTGTCGCGTTCGGTGCGACGGCGAGTCTGTTCGGGCAATTGATATCCGAAAATGCCGATTTTTTGACGAAGGTAGCAGGCGCCTTGATCATTCTATTTGGCATTCATTTCCTTGGTGTCGTCCGGATACCACTGCTCTACCGCGAAGCGCGTATGGAAGGCAGTCGGCGTGGCGGATACTTGGGAGCGTATCTAATGGGGCTTGCCTTCGCCTTTGGGTGGACGCCCTGTGTCGGGCCTATCCTGGCGGCGATCCTATTCATTGCCGGCGGGCAGGAGAGTGTTGGTCAGGGCGTCGCGCTGCTGGCTGCCTATGCTGCGGGGATCGGTGTTCCGTTCATCATCGCTGCCGCCTTCACCGTGCGGTTCGTCGCCTGGTCGAGCAGCATCAAGCGTTACTTGGCAGTGATTGAAAAAGTTTCCGGTGGTTTGCTCGTTGTGACAGGGTTTCTTTTCATCTTCGGCGGCATCGACGATATAGGCTTTTGGCTAATAGAGCTTTTCCCTGCGCTGGGTCGCGTCGGTTAGCCAGTCTGGGGGAGCCCGATTATCCTCTATTTTGCAACCAATATTTTGGGACCAGTATTTTGTGACCTGTATTGTGCGACGCAATATCGGTTTGTGTGTATTTGCTGCATCGCAATAAAATTACACAAATGTGGCGATTTGAGAACAGATAGAAAAATCGCAATATATTGATTGATCCATGTAAAGAGATGCGTTAGCCTCCTTACCAGATCGTGACCGTTCCATCCTCCCGGGTTTTACGACTTGGCCCGGCGAAATCGGAAAACAGAAGAACGGCGCGTGCCTGGTGACGCGAAACCTCGCGCGCGGGGGAACCGGCTGGATGTAAAATGGCCGGAAAATGGAGGAACGAACATATGAAATCTATGTCCCTAGTTTCAGGGGTGCTGGCTGCGGGTCTGTTGGTGGGAGGATCTGTCTTGGCCTCAGACGGTGCGTCCTACGAAATCGTGGACGGTGCTATCCCCAAATCTTTGACCGGCAACGCAGGTGATGCGGCTGCTGGTAAGGAAGCGATGATCAATCGTAAAGAGGGCAATTGCCTTGCCTGCCATGTCGTGACCGAGCTGGCTGACCAGCCGTTCCATGGTGAAGTTGGGCCGCCGTTGGACGGTGTTGCGGATCGCTGGAATGAGGGCGAGCTGCGAATGATCGTGGTCGATTCGAAGAAGGTCTTCGAAGGCACCATCATGCCGGCCTTTCACCGCTCGACCGACCTCCATCGGGTTGCGGAGAAGTTCCAGGGTAAAACGATCCTCTCTGCCGAGCAGGTGGAAGATATCGTTGCCTATCTGAAGACACTCAAGGAATAGGGAAGGAGGCGTTCTCATGAACACGGTATCGAGACGCGAATTCATCATTATGGCAACCGGCGCTGCTGCGGTGACGCTGGCTGGTCTGCCGGAGGTCGCGCGCGCTGAAGCGGATGCGGCGGCGATGGTCAGTGATTTTCTGGGCGGTGCGACGGCCGAGGAAGGGGGGCTATCCCTCAATATGCCGGAGATTGCGGAGAACGGTAACACGGTTCCGATGTCCGTCATGGTCGATGGTGAAACCAGTGCCGACCATTATGCGGAAAGTGTGATTCTTCTGGCAGATGGTAATCCCCGGCCCGAGGTTGCGACTTTCCACTTCTCCCCGATGAGCGGGACGATGGAGGCATCTACCCGTATGCGGCTTGCAAAAACGCAGAATGTCATCGCGGTGGCAAAGATGAATGATGGATCCTTCCGGAAAACGGAAGCGTTGGTCAAAGTCACCATCGGCGGCTGCGGCGGCTGATCGGCAGAAAGAACGAGGAGAAAATCAATGTCTAAACCCCGTATCAAACTGCCGAAAAAAGCGAAAGCCGGCGAGGTGATCACCATCAAGACTCTGGTTTCCCATAAAATGGAATCCGGTCAGCGAAAGGATAAGCAGGGCAACAAGATTCCCCGCATGATCATCAATTCCTTCAAATGCAGCTTCAATGGTCAGCCGGTATTCTCGTGTGATCTGGATCCGGCGATTGCGGCGAACCCGTATTTCCAATTCACGGCGAAGGTCGAGGAATCGGGTGAGTTCGATTTTGCCTGGGTCGATGACGAAGGCACGGACTACAGCGCCAAGAAGAAAATCACGGTCAGTTGAAACTGATCGGTCGATGCGGCGCAGCATTTTGCTGGCCGTGGTCGATAGGAGAGGGAACAATAAGATGATCATGAAGATGACAAAAGCCGTGGCGGCGGGGGTGGTCTTTGCCGCGTTCGCCGGGGGCGCGGCCGTCGCGGATGAACGGAAAACCTATCCGGTTCCGGAGGGGCATCCATTGCCGGAGATTATTTCGGGTTGGGAATTCCGGTCTCCCGAAACGCAGGCTTTGCAGATGGATGACTTCGACAATCCCGGATTCCTGCTGGTTGAACTGGCGGAAGAACAATGGGACGTGGTCGAGGGGAGTAAGGGAAAATCCTGCCAGGAATGTCATGCCGATCCGGCGGAAAGCTTCGCGATAACCGGTGCGACCTTCCCCAAGTGGAATGCGGATAAGAACAAGCCCGTGAATGTCGAAGAGCAAATCAACATTTGCCGTACCGAGCAGATGGGGGCTGAACCATATAAGCTTGAAAGCCCGATCATGCTTGGGATGACGGCCTTGGTCCGGTCTCAATCCCGCGGCGAGCCGGTGAATGTCGATTTCAGCGAAGGCGACATGCAATCCTGGGCCGACCGTGGCAAGGAACTTTATTATTCGCGCGTCGGGCAGCTCGATCTCGCCTGCTCCAATTGTCACGAAGACAACTATGGTAACTACATTCGTTCGGACCTCCTGTCCCAAGGACAGACGAACGGGTTCCCGACCTACCGTCTGAAATGGCAGGGCGTCGGCTCACTACATCGTCGCTTCAAGGGCTGCATGAAGCAGGTCCGCGCGACCCCGTATAAGCCGGGTGGTGAAGAGTTTACCGCGCTTGAGGTCTATCTCGCCTATCGTGGTATAGGGCTTCCGGTCGAAGCGCCGGCAGTGCGGAACTAAGGCAAAATCGGGGAGGTCCGATGAGACCTCCCCATTGCTTGCTCTCCTGCTGTCGAAGGTGGGAGCATTCGCTTCTCGAATGTTTGTTGAACGGTTTGACCCACCGCCGATGAGCGGGCAGGGACGGAGGGCGTACTATGCTTTCGCGGCGTGATTTTCTGCAGGTTGGGGCGGCGACTGCCGCGCTGATCGGCACCAGTACCGGCTTCGGACGCCGCGCCGCCGCCCAGGCCGTGACGCAGGACGCCC
>SPJK01013740.1_pt1 | contig 15736 bp, 17 predicted proteins | sample 3741771 | NCBI WGS metagenome assembly SPJK01 (sample SAMN10925997, study PRJNA522277) | cold seep metagenome | isolation source: Elba SIP-enriched marine methane seep metagenome, extraction at timepoint T2 | place: Italy: coast of Elba, Mediterranean Sea | reverse complement strand
GGCTGTGTATGTCCTTGCCATAGTCTTAAACACTGACGGTAACTAGTTTATCCTGCTCATCGCCTACCCCTTTCGCTCCCAATGTCCAGATATAAACATAGTCTTCCTGGCCGGTAATTTTAGCCATATATGGCGATTGACAGGTTTCATCGGCAGATACGGAGTTGATCAATAGGCTTGATAACAATAGGCCTATAATGCGGATGCTGAATTTTTCAGCGGTTTTATGTTGTTCGTGTTTCATCTCTATCCTCTGTTTATTATTGTCTTGCATGGTTAAAACGAAATAATCTTTAAATAATGTCAGGTAAAAGTCGTTGAGTGGTTCAATAGAGCGCTCAACTTTCGTTCTTAATAATGCTCCTTGCCAGTTAAATTAACAACATGTCTGCTATGCTTTTGGTGGATAAATCTTTTCGAACCTTGTTTTGGTTCTGAGCCATTAGCAGGGCAGATTCCTGTAAATTTCTGCATACATTGACAGTTGAAATCAGAGCATCTCTGCAAATTTCACTGCTGTCTCCCAGCTCTTCCATCAGGCATCCGCCTTTAAAATTTGAGTTTTCTACATCCTGGATTAAATTTTCATAATACTTTTCCAGTGCTTCCAGACTGTTGTTCGGATGACCATCAATGGAATGTTGCAGACGTTGTATATAGGGTTTGATATAGTGTTGAATAGCCTCGGCAGCAAAACTTTCCTTACTGTCAAAATAATAGTAAAAAGAGCCTTTGGGTTATATTGACTTGTTCCTAAATGTCCTTGATACCTGTTCCGTGGTAGCCTGTTTCAATTAAAACCTCTACACTTTTGTCTAACAGAAGTAGTCGTTTCTGTTCTTTTGCTGATAAATTATCCATGGGTTTTAATACATGATCGGTCGTCTATAAATTCAAATAAAAAGATGGTTTTTTTTATTGTCAATGATGAACATGGCTTTATACAAACCCCAGGTTGCTTGCATTTTGTCTCTCAAGGCACAGCGTCAATACGTCCGTGTAGCCTGAGTGACAATCCCTGCTGTCAATAGCCTTGAGAAACAAAACGGAAACAAAGTATAACCTGTCGTTAGTATAGAGCCATAATGATGAATTGCTATAAAAAATTGTAAAAGACAAGACAGACTGTAGTTGGAGTCATTTAGGTTTAACATTTGAAAGCAAAACTATCATAACTCCCATTGTTTAGGTGGGTTTAATTCGCAATGTAAAAGTGACGGGGCCATCATTCGTGAGGCTGACTTTCATATCAGCGCCAAATTCTCCGAATTCTGTTGAGGGATAAAGTTGAGAGGCTTGTTTGCAAAAATATTCAAATAGTTGTTGGCTGATTTCTGGGGAGGCGGCTGAAGAAAAACTGGGGCGCTTTCCTGAGCTTGTATCAGCTGCCAGGGTAAATTGAGGGATGACCAGTAATCCGCCTTTGATATCAATAAGGCTTAAATTCATTTTGTCATTTTCATCGGCAAAAATGCGGTAATTCAATATGCGTTCTAATAAACGGTATGCCTGTGATTCTGCATCGTTTTTCTCTATGCCAATCAAGGCAACTATACCTGAGTCAATTTGGCCAATAATTTGATGATTAACTGTGACATGTGCATTGCTGACACGTTGAATGATACTGATCATGAAATTGTCTGTTGATTGATTAGATACTGAATTCTAACAGAACAGGAAAGAAAACGTGATTTGCTTATTCTTGAATGCGTCTAGTTTTGCTGTGTAGAGCAAGTGTTTCAGGTTTATCTGAGCGATGTTATCAATCAATGACTCATGAAAATGAATTTTCAGGTTTCTGTTGTCTGGCCAGGAGGTTTTGCACAGCAATTTTAGGATGCAGGTCTTCATAAAGAACCTGGTATGTCTGTTCTACGATGGGCATTTCAACGTTATGCTGTTTGGAGAGCAAATAGGTTTCTCTGGCGGCAGATATTCCTTCAATTTCCTGAGCAATTTCTATCATAGCCTGCTCTCTGTTTTTTCCTTCGCCTATGGCCAGTCCAAATCGTCTGTTTCTTGATTGATTGTCGGTGCAGGTGAGTATTAAATCCCCCAAACCAGCTAATCCCATGAAGGTATCCGCTTCTCCGCCCATAGATTTTCCCAGGCTAATGATTTCCTGTAGTCCGCGGCTAATCAATGCAGCTCTCGAATTTGCGCCAAATCCCAAACCGTCGGCAATTCCCGCCGCTATAGCAAGCACATTTTTTACTGCGCCACCCACCTGTACCCCAATCATGTCATGGCTGGTGTAGGTGCGGAAAAATTGATTGTGCAGTATTTCACTGAGTTTTCCTGATAGGATTTTATGGTTCGATGCAATTGTGATGGCTGTTGGATAACCTTCACCTACCTCTTTGGCAAAAGTAGGACCAGACAGGACAGCGGTTGGAATTTTGTCAGATAAAATTTGATTGACAAGGTCATTTAACAGGCAGCCATCATGTGAGTTAAAGCCCTTGGTAGACCAGGCTATGTTTGTTTTGTTGTTGATCAGCGGTTTGATCTTGTTTAGTGTGTCTTTGAAAGCATGACTTGGTACTGAAATCAACAGGATTGAACTGAAATCTACCGCCGCTTTTAAATCGTGACTGAGCGTTAAAGTTTCAGGGAATGGCTGGCCGGGTAGATAACGTTTGTTTTCTTTTTGTTGAGTCAGTGTTTGGATGTGTGTAGCATTATGCCCCCACAGCAGGGTTGGACAGCCATTTCTGGCTGCCTGCAAGGCGAGAGCGGTTCCCCAGGAACCGGCTCCTAGTATACTGATTGCCTCTTGATTCATTATGGATTAGTTGACGCTGTTTGATCCAGCCGCATTTTGTTGTGCTTGCATTTGTTGCACATGTTGTGCGTAAAGGGCGTCAAAATTAACAGGAGCTAGCAGAAATTGGGGGAAGCCACCTTTACTAACCAGGTCGCTGACAACTTCTCTTGCATAAGGGAATAATATGTTGGGACAGAAGCTGCCCACCATTGGTCCCATTTCTTGTTCTGAAAAACCAGTAATCATAAAGATGCCTGCCTGTTTGACTTCGACCAGATAAGCGACTGTTTCCTGGCATTTTACTGTTACAGTAATAGTTAAGATAACTTCCAGCAGGTTGTTTTCCAGATTTTCAACATGCGTCCCAAGATTGAAATCTACAGTGGGTTCCCATTTTTCTGTAAAAATTTTTGGGGAATTAGGTGTTTCAAATGAAATATCTTTAGTGTAGATTTTTTGTATAGTAAATTGTTTTTCGTCTTGCGTGTTTTCTTCAGCCATAATGATAATTAGATGTGTTTTAAGATAAATGAATTTTTCCTGAGCGATAAGGAACAACCATGCTGTGATATTTTGACAGTGTTGTCGCGCTTAGGCCAGGCTGCTGAAATTCATACGTATAAATTTCAGCGAACTGCGTTGTTCCAGCGTTTTATTCTCTTCCGCTTTTGATTGGCAGATTACTGTCTTCCCACGATTGCATTCCACCGGAAAGATTTAAAACCTGTTCGAAATTTTCATTCGTCAGTTTTTTGCAGGCTGAAGGTGAGATATTGCCGGTCTGGCAGGTTACGATGACCGGTTTACTTTTGTGTTCTTGCAGACTGGGCAGTTTATCATTTAAATTACCCATAGGGATGTTAATAGCATCTTCAATATGCCCTTTAATAAACTCATGTACTTCTCTTACGTCAATAATGAGCGGGTCACTGGTATTCATTTTTGTCACTGCCATCATTGCAGAAATGGATTGGTATTTTTTGAAAGTGTTCGTTGCCAGGTCGTGTAATAGCAAATAAGTAATGACTACCAATGCTAAACAAAGCAAATAGTGATTTGTAATAAATTCTATGTATTGATCCATAGTTGGTCTTGTTGTTTCGGTAAAAAATATCCGCTATTTTACAATGTTGCTGTGACTTGAAAAAATTTATTTTTTTCTGGGTTAAATTTTTTGCAAAAAATGCGCAAAAAGGCGAGTTGTCAAGGAAATGGTTTTATGGCAGAAACAGCGTAGCTGTAGTGACAATAAGCTAGTCACAGAATTCGGGCTAGCCGGTGAGCTCGTAGCTTTTTCAGCAATCTGTGCAAAATACTTCCCTCATCATGTAGATAAGTTGAAGCATGCGTTCATCATCAATATAATAGTAGACGCGATTGGCTTCTTTTTTGTAGCCCAGAATGTCTTTTTCTCTGAGGATAGATAGATGTTGTGATATGTTACTTTGACTTGTGCCCACTTGTTCGACAATATCCTGGACACTCATTGATTCGGTTCCCAGGACGCAGAGAATTTTTAGTCGTAGTGGATGTGACATCGCTTTTAAGCAACGAGCAGCACGATTTATATCTGTATCGTTATAAGGTATTTTTTCGTTGCTATAATCCATCTGTTTAGTAACCATGTTTTAAATTAGCTATTTCATTAAATTACATTTTTCTTTGATTAACTAATATACACTGCTTGATGCCTTGGTGTATAGAAGGATCTGGCCTGAGTTTCCGGGAAAATCAATATCGATCGTGAATTTAACAGAGAGTTCGCAGGTATTCAACGTTTTTATCTATTTATTAACTTGTCTCTTAACTACAGTTAACAGACACAACGGAGTATTTTTATTATGTCTAATCGACCTAAGCCATTAGTATTATTAATTCTTGATGGATTTGGCTTTAGAGAAGAAACTGAAAATAATGCTATTGCCATGGCAGACACCCCCTGTTGGGATTATCTTCAAGAGAATAGTCCGAAAACCTTGTTGGATTGTTCCGGGGTGGCTGTAGGGTTGCCTGATCAACAGATGGGGAACTCAGAAGTAGGGCATATCCATATTGGAAGTGGCCGATTGATGAGACAGGAGTTATCAAAAGTTTTTGCTGCGATTGATGATGGTAGTTTTTTTAACAATCCAGTTTTGTGCGAAGCTGTCGATAAAGCCATTGATTCAGATAAAGCATTGCATATTTTGGGTCTGTTATCTCCGGGCGGGGTTCATAGTCATGAATTGCAAATTGCAGCTATGGCTGAACTAGCTGTTAAGCGGGGCTTGAGTAAAGTCTACATGCATGCCTTTTTGGATGGTAGAGATGTGCCGCCTAAAAGTGCTGCCGACTCCATTTCTCTATTGGAGCAGAAGTTTGCAGAGTTAGGTGCGGGGCATATTGTTTCTATCACCGGACGATTTTATGCGATGGATAGAGACAGTCGTTGGGAACGGGTTGAGTTGGCTCATGCTTTATTGGCTGAAGGCCGTACAGAGCATAAAGTTGATTCAGCCATGGCGGGTCTGGAGGCTGCTTATGAGCGAGGTGAAACAGATGAATTTGTTTTGCCGACTGCAGTATTGGTGAATGATGAGATAATCAGTATTGATCCCGATGATTCGGTCGTTTTTATGAATTTTCGAGCAGACAGGGCCAGAGAGATTTCCAGAGCTTTGACTGATGTCGATTTTGATGGCTTTAAGCGTAGCTGTATACCTCATAAAGGCGTCTATACAACGTTAACGCAATATCACGAAGCGTTTGATTACCCGATTGCTTTTCCTCCTGTTGAGGTGAAAAATGGTATTGGAGAGGTCTTGGCCAATGCTGGTTTAAAACAATTGCGTCTTGCTGAAACTGAAAAATATGCGCATGTTACATTTTTTCTCAATGGTGGGCGTGATGAGCCCTTTGAAAATGAAGACAGAATTCTTGTGCCTTCGCCAAAAGTTAAAACCTATGATTTACAGCCAGAAATGAATGCAGCTGAAGTAACTGATCATATGGTTAAAGCGATAAAAGAAGGAAGTCATGATGTCATTATTTGTAATTATGCCAATTGCGATATGGTAGGGCATACTGGCGTATTAAATGCAGCTGTTAAAGCTGTAGAGGCTGTGGATCATTCCTTGAGCAGGATTGTCGAAGCCTTAAATGAGGTGGATGGACAAATGTTAGTCACTGCTGATCATGGTAACATTGAATTGATGGTGGGTGACGGTACGGGGCAGCCGCATACTGCTCATACAAGTAATCTGGTGCCATTGGTGCATATTGGTGGTTCACAGCCATTGACCGATGAAGGTTGTTTGTCTGATCTGGCTCCAACGATGTTAGATATTCTTGGTTTGAGTCAACCTGATGAAATGACAGGTAAAAGTTTGATCCAGCATTCATAGTTATTCAATATTATGTTGCATGTCCGGCATGAATTGTGAAATCAGCATTATTCCTGTCGGCATCAGCCTGTTTTAATATTTCCATCGGTCTGTCTTTCTCTATACATGATATTTCTGAGGGTTTTTATCATTTTTGGCTTGTTGACAGGTTTTCCCTCTTTTGCAGATGATGTGGATAAAAAAGAAAAGGAGCTGCTAGGCTTACAGAAGCAAATTAATCAAATTAATCAGTCGTTACGTGATTTAAGATTACAAAAAAACACTCTTCAGGACGAGTTGAAGCAACTTGAGCTTGAATATGGGCAATCGGTGACTGAGCTTAAGCAGCTGGAGCAGCGAATAACAAAAGAATCCCTGATTTTAAAAAACCTAAAAACCAAGATTGTTGAATCGCAGGCAAATATTGTTTATCAGCTTAAAGGCTTGTCAGATTTATTGAGATCAGCCTTTATCTCTGGTAGAAATGAAAAGATTAAGTTATTGCTGAATCAGGAAATTTCTGATGTATCTAGCAGGATGCTGATTTATTTCGATTATGTTAACCAGGATAGAGTTGAAAGGCTTAATCGAGTTAAGCGTGATGTTGAGCAATTGAGTCTTCTGAAAGAACAACACATAGAGACAAGAACATTTTTAAATACACAGTATTTAGCAAGCCAAAATAAAAGAACCCAGATTCTTGAAGCTAAAAAGCAGCGTTCCAGGTTGTTGGCAAATATCAATCATGATTTTCAGAATAAATCTATCAGGCTTAAGCAGTTCAAGGAAAATGCCCAGGCACTTAGGCACTTGATTGACTCTTTAAGAAAGGCATTGGAAAAATTTCCGATGGATGAAGGGGTTATCCAGCCTTTTGATAAATTGAAAGGGAAATTGCCCTGGCCTGTAAAAGGTCGTATTGTTAAGAAATTTGGAACCAGGAGAGCAGGCTCTCGTTGGGATGGAGTTTTAATTCGAGGAAGGGAAGGGAGGGAGATTCGAGCCATCGCTAGAGGACGAATCGTTTATTCTGACTGGTTGAGAGGCTATGGTTTACTTTCTATTATTGACCATGGCGAAGGCTATATGAGCCTGTATGCTTTCAATGAGAGTCTTTATAAATCGATCGGCGATTGGGTTGAGCCTGGAACTGTGATTGCAACTGTGGGTCAGAGTGGTGGACAAACTGAAACTGGTTTATATTTTGGGATACGAGTCAAAGGTAAACCCGTTAATCCAGTTAAATGGTGTCGTAAACGTCAATAGTTTAGCGCTGCCATTGGTATTTTTTCCGCGTTCAAAGGGAGCTTGGGTGTTTTATCGGGATAGTCAGATTTTTTTTGCTTCTTTTTCTAGTTGGTTTATGAGTTCACAGTATTTTATTGATGAATCAGCTATGTTTTATACAGGCTAATTGAATTATTTCGATGTATAGTATTGAATGACAACAGCCAGTGTTTCAGGTAATCAGATCGAGGCTGTCGACTCGAATTGATAATTTTGCTATCGTCACTTTTCTGTTATTTTTTTGACAATTATTTTGGAGTGTTGCAGGCTTATGCTTAAAACAAAAAACAGTGTATTTTTATTTGTCGGTGTCATTTTAGGGATGCTTTTGAGTATAGGTGGAACAGTTATTGCCGAACGTAATAAGCCTGTACAGTTAGCAAAAGTGGTCGCATCTGAATCCAGCGTTACCATACCCTATGAGGAGCTTAGAACATTTACCGATATATTTGGCAGAATTAAACGTGATTATGTTGAACCTGTGTCGGATAAAAAATTATTGGAGGATGCAATCAAGGGGATGCTTTCAGGACTGGATCCACATTCCGCCTATCTGGATATAGAGCAGTATAAAGGGTTGAAAGAAGGTACTTCAGGGCAATTTGGCGGATTGGGTATTGAAGTTACTATGGAAAATGGTTTTGTAAAAGTTGTTTCTCCGATTGACGAAACACCTGCACAAAGGGCGGGGGTTAAGGCGGGTGACCTGGTTGTCAGGCTGGATGAAAAGCCGGTAAAAGGAATGACACTGGCTGAAGCAGTTAAAATTATGCGGGGAAAACCGGGTGATCAAATTCTGCTTACGATTATCAGGGAGGGTGAAGAAGCGCCTTTAAAAATCAATATTACCCGGGCAATTATCAAGGTAAAGAGTGTTAAAAACCGAATCCTGGAAAAAGATTATGGCTATTTAAGAATTAGTAGTTTTCAATCTAAAACGGGGGAAGCTGTTGCAGAGGCTGTTGATACTTTAATCAAGGAAAACAAGACAGATCTTAAAGGTCTGGTTCTGGATTTACGAAATAATCCGGGGGGAGTTCTAAATGCTGCAGTCGAAGTGAGTGATGCATTTTTAGAGAAAGGTTTAATTGTTTACACTGAAGGTAGAATAAAAAATTCAGAAATGCGATTCAATGCTTCGCCGGGTGATGTGGTTAATGGTGTACCCGTGGTGGTATTAATCAATGCGGGGTCTGCTTCTGCTTCAGAAATCGTTGCGGGAGCTCTGCAGGATCATAATCGAGCTATAATAATGGGCGAGAAATCGTTTGGTAAAGGCTCTGTTCAGACGATACTTCCAACAGGTAATAATGCGGCAGTTAAATTAACTACAGCGCGTTATTATACTCCATCGGGCCGTTCTATTCAGGCTGAAGGGATTGATCCGGATGTTCTGTTGCCGAGGGTCAAGTTAGAGTCCTTGGATGTCTCAGAATTTAAGCCCGTCAAAGAGGCGGATCTTTCTCATCACTTGGATAACGGCAAAGAAGCTGATCCAGCGACTGAAAAAGAAACAAACGAAAAATCTATTTCAGGCGTAGATATACAGGATTACCCTTTGCATGAGGCATTAACTTTGCTAAAAGGCTTGAGTATACTTAAATAATAGTGGATGTCATAATCGCGAATGTTTGTTTTTAACATTCGCGATTTAAGATCTATCAGTTAAAATTGATACTGGATGTTTGGTAGGCAACACTAAAGTCATCTAAAGTTGATTGTGCTGCTTCAAGGTCGTCCTGATTGTCGAATTCAAATGCATTGACGCCTACCCGGGATAAATAGAATACCTGGTCAGGTATAAAGTTGCCTTTTGCTCTGATTTCATTGCTATATTTAAATTGATCTCTGAGTAGCCTTGCTTGTGAAAATATTCGGCCATCAGTAAAAGCTGGAAATTCGAGTATTATTAGCTCAATGTTTCTGATGTCTTCATTGCTGAACGAATCTATCTGGTCTTCTGAATTTAATCTTATGCCAGTACAATGAATATTGTTTTGATCGGCTTCTAAATTTTGATTCCAGCGATTTAATGTGACAGTGTATTTGCTTTCAGGTGCTGATTCTTGATCTGAGATATGTTGCCACGAATCTGCAATAATTGTTTTGTCTTTCAGTATGTTCATTCAATTCATAAAGCTTAGAAGTAAATTGGGTGTGGATGTGTTATTTCTTTTTTGATTCGCCGCACTTTCCTTCACCGCATTTGCCTTCGCCACACTTGCCTTCTTTGGACTTATAACTGTCTGGCATAGGTTTGTTTCCAGCGCAGTTGCCTTCAGCTGTTTTTTCTTCGGCGCCTTTCATCATTGCAGAGCCGCATTTTCCTTCACCACAGGCACCCTCAGCCATTTTTGAGGGTTTGGCTTCAGATGTTTGCATGTAGCCACTGTTTAATTCCATTAGCTCAAACGGATTGTCACCCAAAGTTTTTGCTTCAATGCCAGTTGTAAATACTGGTAGGATGGCGCTGCTAATCAGGTATGTTAAAGGTTTGATGGATTTTTTATTCATTGTATTTCTTTAGAAATCTTGTGAGAAAATGGACGGTATCAGCCAAATAGATTGAGAGATACATTATTCGATCTTAGTTTTACCCTATGTTTCAATAAAAGTAAAGTCTAGATAGCTTACTGAACATTTCAGTAATTGGACAATGGGGGGTGGGTATAGAGTGGGGAGAGGAAGGGAGGGGGTAAACTGAAAGGTCTTTCATCAGATATGATGAAAGACCTCTAGATATTTTATTCAGTAAAGTTGTTCTGATATCTAGTTACACCTTGTAATGCATTAGCATTTTCTTCTAATGACTCTGTACTTCTTTCCCAGTGCTCAGTTTCACGAGCTTTCAGAGTCAATACTAAAGTGATAGTGATAGCGCCCATCACGACAGCTAGTGGTACCCAGTTACTTTTTTCTGCTTGTTCAGCCATTATAAATCCTCTTAATAGTGTTATTATTAATAATTTTTTTAGCCCCCCTCTATTGCAGGGGAGACAACTTACTATTTCAAAGTTGTATGTCGAGTGAATAATAGTTTTTGTTCGACAGTACTATTTTAAACACAACCTATAGTTTTGTGTCAAAAATATTCGCTTTTTTTTTTAGAAAAACATTAATTAAATTAGGTGAATTTGAAATCTGAAGTGTCAATTCACTGAATACGAATAAAAGACAGGATTTTAGGCTTTTTTTAAGCGATTGATTTATTTTAAAAAAATGGGTTTTATTTTTTGCATTCTGGCTTTAAGTAAATCACAGGCTTTAAAGTCATATATTTCATTATATAAAAATAGCTGGGTGTATTTATTGGTTTTTTCTTAAATTTTATTAGATGTTGCAAAGCAATAAATGCGTTCTTTTTGATTGGCTTTGGTAATTGCCGGGAGACTGTTCGGGAATTGAAGCTGTAGCGAGGACAAGCTGTTTTTTTTCTTGGACAGATTCTTAGAGCAAAATATTTCAATAAAAGATATGTTGTACAGCATGTTCGTTTGATGTGGGTTGGGCTTGAGTAAAATATTTTTCACATACACAATGAACTTGAATTCGGCTTGTTTTGTCCCTATTATTCATGTTTAAACGTCATTGGCTGATAAAATTGGCTCTAATGGCACAATTTATGGAGAAACGGGATGTCAAAAACACAAAATTTACAGGATAATTTTTTAAATACCTTAAGAAAAGAACATACGCCAGTTTCAATTTTTTTAGTGAATGGTATTAAATTGCAAGGAAGAGTGGATTCATTTGATCAGTATGTCATTATGCTGAAAAATACAGTCAGTCAAATGGTATATAAACACGCAATCTCAACTATTGTTCCTGGAAAATCCATGAAGCCTCTCAGAGAGAATGGAATACATGATTCTCAGCACAAGCAATAGGAGTATTATTTGTTCGATCGTCCAGTTTCAGGTGTACGGGCTTTATTGATTCAGTTGAATTCCCTTGCAGAAGACAATGACCTTCATGAATTAAATGAATTGGTTCGATCTGCCGGTGCGGAACCTGTTGATACGGTAGTCAGTTCCAGGCAGAAGCCTGATGCTAAATTTTTTGTAGGGACGGGGAAGTTAGAGGAAATTAAAACACGCATTGAAGTGCTGAGTGTTGAAATTGTAGTTGTAAATCACTCACTGAGTCCTAGTCAGGAAAGAAATCTTGAGCAGGCTTGTGGTGTGAGGGTGCTGGACAGGAATGGTCTGATATTGGATATCTTTGCTTTAAGAGCACATAGCTTTGAAGGAAAGCTCCAGGTGGAACTAGCTCAACTTAAGCATCTGTCTACGCGTCTAATTAGGGGATGGACGCACTTGGAAAGACAAAAAGGTGGAATCGGTATGCGTGGTCCTGGTGAAACTCAACTAGAGACTGACAGGCGACTGATTGGATTGAGAATTAAGCAAATTCAAAAGCGCCTGGAAAAAGTTGAAAAGCAGCGATTACAAGGTCGAAATAAACGAAAAAAATCAGAAATTTCTTCAGTATCATTGGTTGGATATACTAATGCAGGCAAGTCAACTCTCTTTAATAAGCTGACTGAGTCAGATATATATGCAGCAGATCAATTGTTCGCTACGCTTGATCCTACTCTCAGAAGCATGTCATTAGATGACGGATCAAATTTGGTTTTAGCCGATACGGTCGGTTTTATTCGGCATTTGCCGCATGAATTGGTCGCTGCATTCAAATCTACATTACAAGAAGCAAGTGAGGCAGATCTATTGATACATGTAGTTGATGCGAGTGGGCAGGATAGAGCTGAGACTATGTGTCAGGTAAATTCCATTCTACAACAAATACATGCAGACCAGATCAGGCAGCTTGTTGTCTTTAACAAGATTGACTTGCTGGATGGCGTTGAGCCGCGTATTGATAGAAATGAGTCAGAAGAACCTGTCAGTGTTTGGTTGTCTTCTTTGGCTGAAGTTGGTATAGATTTACTTAATCAAGCCTTATCTGAATTAACGTCTTCAAACAAGGTCAGAAAAAAATGTTATTTATTACCTGACCAGGGCGGGATTCGCTCGCGTTTATTTGAATCAGCCAGAATCATGGAAGAGGATATTAATGAGTCTGGTGGCTGGAACTTATCTATTGAAATCGAAAAAAAAACCTGGGGTTGTTGAAATCTGTAAAAGTGGAAGAAATATAGTTAAAACTCTAATTGAATTAAGTATGCGGAGTAATAAATTTCTCAGATTTGTTGGTTTTGAGATAAAATAGACTGTTCTGTCAGTTAGTCTTGAAATTTCTTTAAATAGTTGAAAGTCTGTTTAGTTGGTTAAAATGAACTATTTACAGAAATTGATAAATTTAAGAATGTGAAAATATTAGTTTTGGGAGATTTAATTATCCATTGAATAATATTTTTGTGCGTTCGAATTGGTGGGCTCGAATTTTCTATTCGAACTTAAATTATTAATGTTTTTTTATTCCTATGTGGAGCAGTAGATGTCCTGGAATGAGCCTGGTGGCGATAATAAAGACCCGTGGAGTGGCCGTAAAGATGATAATGGTCCTCCCGATTTAGATGAAGTGATTCGTTCTCTGCAAGAAAAGCTGGGAGGACTCTTTGGTGGTGGCTCTGATGGTGGAAATTCAGAACAGGGCTCAATGAAGGGTATGAGTATCCTGGTGGCTGTCTTCATAGTAATATGGTTGATAAGCGGCTTTTATGTGGTTGATGAGGGTAAAAGAGGGGTTGTTACACGATTTGGAAAATTTCAAACAACTACTGATCCGGGTTTGAACTGGCGCTTTCCTAGGCCAGTTGATGCGCATCAAATTGTTGATGTGCAGAATATTCAGGCTGTTGAAGTTGGCTATCGCTCGGGAATACGTCAGGGTGTGGGCTCTGTTCCCAGAGAAGCCTTGATGTTGACTAAAGATGAAAATATTGTTGATATCAGGCTTGCTGTTCAATATCAGGTGAAAAATGCAAAAGACTACGTTTTTAACGTATTGAATCCAACTGCAACCTTGAAACAAGTGACTGAGAGTGTTTTGCGGGGTGTGATTGGTAGTAGCACTATGGATTTTGTCTTGACTGAAGGGCGAAGCGAAGTTGTTGCGGAAATTCAGCAGGAAATTCAGAAAGTCATGGATTCATATCAGTCAGGTATTTTGGTAACCTCTGTGAATTTACAGGATGCACAGCCACCGGAACAGGTGCAAGGCGCATTTGAAGATGCTATCAAGGCTAGAGAGGATGAGCAACGGTTGATCAATGAAGCTCAAGCCTATTCAAATGAAGTTGTTCCAGTTGCAAGAGGTCAGGCTTCCAGAAAGATCCAGGAGGCTGAAGCCTATAAAGAAAGAGTCATTGCCCAGGCTAATGGTGAGGTCAGTCGTTTTGCTCAGTTACTGGGAGAATACAAAAAGGCACCTGAAGTAACCAGGCAGAGAATGTACCTGGAATCAATGGAGCAGGTTTTAGGTAAGACATCGACTGTTATGGTTGATGTGGATGGTGGAAATAACTTGTTGTATTTGCCGTTGGATAAAATTGGAAGCCGGGGTGTGAGTCAAACACCTGTGCAGGAGAAGACTGTGCCCAGAACAATTTCTCAGAAAAACAGAATTGTTAACAACAATGCACGTAATTCCAATCGTGGACGTGATGTGAGGGGACGTTAACATGGGACACAATAAAATATTTGTTGGTTTAGCATTAATAGTATTTTTGATCGCAAATTCAGTTTTTACCGTTTCTGAGACTGAGATAGCAATAAAAAGGCGTTTTGGAGAGGTAATCAAATCAGATTTTGAACCGGGCTTGTTTTTTAAGTGGCCGATAATTAATGATGTGATCAAATTTGATAAGCGTATTTTAACTCTGGATTCAAAACCAGAACGTTTTTTGACAGCAGAAAAAAAGAATGTCATTGTTGATTCATTTGTAAAATGGAAAGTTTCGGATTCCAAAACATTTTATACGGCGGTATCCGGAAATATTGCTCAGGCTAATGTACGTCTGGATCAAATTATTAAAGACGCTTTTAGAAGTGAGTTTAGTAAGCGTGATATTAAACAGCTGGTTTCCAGTGACAGAATGGTCATTCGTTCAGCATTAATTAAAGGTGCTTCTCCTATTGCATTGAAATTAGGTATAAATATTGTTGACGTGCAGGTTAAGCGGATTGATTTACCAAGCGATGTAAGTTCGTCTGTATACCGGAGGATGGAAGCAGAAAGAGAACGGGTCGCGCGTGAATTCAGGTCTCAAGGTAAGGAAGCAGCTGAAAGAATCAGGGCTGATGCGGATAAGCAAAGAGAAATTATTATGGCTAATGCATTTCGTGATGCCGAGATTTTAAGAGGTAATGGAGATGCGGTTGCTGCAGATATCTATGCTAAAACTTATGGGCAGGATATCGAGTTTTTCCGTTTTTATCGAAGCATGAATGCATATAAGCAAACCTTTAATAGTGCTGGAGATATGCTGGTTGTTGAGCCTGATTCAGATTTCTTCCAGTATTTTAAGAAACAAAAATAAAAAACAGGGTTCATCTCTATGTTTTTTATAACTGAAACGCTCCGTTCAGGGGCGTTTTGTATGATTATATGGTAGAAAATATGCATAATGCTGAATCCTGGCTGCTGCCTGATGGAATAAAAGAGGTCTTGCCGGGTGAAGCAAGACGCTTGGAAGAATTGCGAAGACAGTTGATAGATATGTTCGCAACCTGGGGCTATGAATTGGTCATTCCTCCTTTTGTGGATTTTCTTGATTCTTTATTAACAGGCTCTGGTTCTGATCTAGACTTGCAGACATTTAAGCTGACTGATCAGATGTCAGGAAAAATGCTAGGTGTCAGAGCTGATATGACTCCGTTGGTAGCCAGAATAGATGCGCACAATTTAAAGTATGAACATCCTGCTCGACTCTGTTATGTAGGTACTATTTTAAGAACTTTGACCGATACCCTGGAAAAATCCAGAAGCCCAATGCAGATTGGCGCTGAGATTTATGGACATAGTGGGCTGGAAAGTGATCTTGAGATCATACGCCTAATGCTTGAAATGTTGTCCATTGCTGGTGTCAAAAATGTGCATCTGGATCTTGGGCATGTTGGTATATATAGAGGTCTTGTCGAGCAGGCGGGTCTGGAAAAATCTGAAGAAGCAGGTCTTTTTGATATTTTACAGCGTAAGGCAAGACCTGAGCTGGAAGAGTTTTTATCAGCATTGTCTGTAAATGAAACCTATCAATCAATTATCAGGTTGTTGCCCAGTTTAAATGGTGGTCGAGCGGTTTTGTCTGAGGCAAGGCAGCATTTTTCCGGTGCGGGAGAATCCGTTTTATTGGCGCTGG
>SPJK01093943.1_pt1 | contig 15743 bp, 11 predicted proteins | sample 3741771 | NCBI WGS metagenome assembly SPJK01 (sample SAMN10925997, study PRJNA522277) | cold seep metagenome | isolation source: Elba SIP-enriched marine methane seep metagenome, extraction at timepoint T2 | place: Italy: coast of Elba, Mediterranean Sea | reverse complement strand
GGTTGGGTTATTGTCCGCAGACGGCAGTGGTGCCTTTGTTGGTGCTGACGTTGATGACTTCTTTGACTTTGCTGCCGGGGCCGATCACTACGTTGCCCGAGCCGCAGGCGCTGGTCCCGCCGCCTTGCTGGCTCTTCGCTTTGGCGATGGCCTTGCGGGTGATAAATTTGATGTTTTTATCCAGACTCAGGTCGTCATTGATCGGTTGGTCTATGCCGATGCCGTCGTCCAGGTCTCCGGCAACGCTGAGACCAGCGGATAAAACTAATGCGATAATCGCTAAATATGTTTTCATTTATGCTCTCCTACCGAAAGATTGATCAATATAAATATAGATAAAAATACACAAATCATTCGGCTCTTTATCTCGTCATTGAAAAGAAACAAAGAGCCGAAAGTAATTAAGCGATGCAGCCCCTCACATTAATGAGAGGCAATTTATTAAGGCGCTTTATAGAACTGTACTCTGCGATTGACTGCCGCATATGGGTTTTCACCCGACAACGGTTGGCTTTCTCCCATACCGTTTACAAATAATCTGTCTTCAGCGATATTAAATTTTTTAGCTAAATAAACTTTTACCGCTTTAGCTCTTTTTTCTGAAAGATATTGATTATAGCCTTCAGAACCTGAAGCATCGGTATGACCTTCCACCACCAATCGCTCTTGGGCATATTCCGGCATACTCAACATTTTGCCGATTTCATTCAAAAACGGTTTAGAATTAGACATTATTTTTGCCGAGTTATATGCAAATTTAATCGGCAACCCTATCGCAGCGCGGTTGTTTTCTACGACATCCGTTTGACTGACTGCCGGAGCGGATGTTTTAGGCTTACCGAAACTAATCGAGCGCGTTTTCATTTTCGGTTTAAACAAAATGTCCGCCATTTCTTGCGCCGACGGCGCTCTATTGGAAAACATTTTTACCTCTTCTGCAAAACAAACGCTTTGCAACATAGAGAATAAAACAATGAAACCGGATATATGTACTTTTAAATTAAACATGGTAATGTCCCCAAAATAGTTAAAAAAATGCTTTGCTGATTGCATGGTTTTAGTCTACTGAACTGGGGAGGAAAGATAAGTGTCCGGTTCACGGTGATTTTGTGAACTATTCACCACAATAGTTTTGCTGAAAAAAGATTTTTGGTAGGAATGCTAATATACTTCGCGCGAACACGTTTGCGCGAAGTATAAAACCTCATTTAACATTATTTTTTAGTCGGAAAACTAAAACATATAAGCATAAAAAAACCGGAAAATAAGTTAATATTCCCCGGTTTTTTATAGAAAAATTGTTTAACAGGTTTTTAGATCTATCAACAACAAAGATAACCGTTTAGCTTTTTTTGCGACGCGCAAACCCCATTCCCGCCATTGCCAAAGTAAAAAGCGCTAGATTATGTGGTTCAGGAACATGAACGTCTAAAGCATCCCAATTAACGAGCTGACCGGGATCTAGATATAAACCGCCAATGCCGCCTCCGGCAGCGCTATACCAATACATATTGTCCCCAATAGAATCTGTTGCGCCAGGAGCTAATGAATAAAAAATTGCATCGCTATGTAATATATCATCCAGAATAAAACCAGTATCAACCCCGCTAAAAGTTGAGTCGCCCCCGTGAACATCAAAGACAACTAGCCCGTCAACATTCTCTCCTGGGGCAAATATCGCATCATCTAAATATAACAATGAGTCAATAAAATTAGTATAATCAGTATAGAAAATATCCCCCTCGTCCGAAACCCCTCTTTCCGTTGAAAAATAACTGGATGTTGCATCACCTGGAAAACCAGGAAAGTCATGGACATGAGCATGAAAACTATCATCCTGATGATCATGAGCTTCAAGCGCATCCAGGTCTTCACCAACCAGACCTAACTCATCAGCCTCATCGTGTATTCCTTCACAGCAATAAATACGCCCGGGACCAAGCGGCACGGGAAGAGGACCCCTAACAATGCCTTCAAATATAGTCGAATCACCATCTATAGAGTGATTTAAATAATAACTTCCAAAATACATATGCCACAAAGTTGTATCATGGTGAGGATGCGCCCCCGATAAAGCATCCACTTGATCGCCTGTATCCACAGGAACGGTTAAAGCAGGACCATGCGTCCCATCTTCATCAGTATGATGAATAACGCCTGGAGCACTATCAGCATCCAAAGAAAAATCATGTGCGCCGTCAAGCGGTCCAGCATGAACGCTAAACGGCAAACCAAAAACCGCCACGGTTGCCGCTAAATATCTAAATGGTTTCATTAATTTTCTCCACTATAAAAATTACTCATTAAGCACTTCCTTGTTTAGTTCTATTTTTAATTTTCCATGTTATTTATAAGGCATTTTTTGAGCCACAAATAAATATCTAATAAAAACCAATAACCTAGAAACTATCTAATAAATTATTTCAGTAATATGTTTGCAACATGTAAATAAAACTGACAATAAAATTAGAAAAAAGGACTATCCGTAAAGCTTTTATTGAGTGCTCAAAAACGAAATTGATCATTATAAAAGTAACAACCTATTGACTATAAAGGAGTAAATATAGAAAACCAAGCCATTTAATAGACTCATGTATCTCACTAGCCCCAATAAACCACTGTAAAAAAAACGGACACCTTAATTCCCCAACTACCAAGCTAACAACCAAGCATCAACATTTAACATAAGATTAAAGAAACGTTAACAACAAAGCACCTATATTGGTTAGAACCCCAATCTTAATAGACTCTATACAGGACATAAAATACAAACGACTCAACTAAAAGTCTGGAAAACAGCGTCGTTTGGCAAAGAATTTTGAAATATTGCCAGCAACTTCTGAAACCCACCTCGCCAATACTTAGCGCATTAATGTGTAAAAAAAACTGACAGATCAGAACCAAAGTTTAAGTTTCCAATAAAAGTTCACCTCAGACATTTAATAAAACTTTGAAACCCGCCTTAACAAGCCGTTCTTTTAACATAAAAAAGGAATCACCATTTAACGCAATCAATTGATCGACTTCCGGCTGTTGGGACGGCCTAGCAAGAGAATATAGCATCACTTCGTTAACATTAGCGACAACCTTAATTTCAGTAAGCATCTCAATATAACTACCTTGCTCTGATTCACTCCAAGGCGCTTTAGCATAATCAAACAAACAGGTTTGTATTTTGGTATGGCACAAAGAAGCCGCGCATTGTATCTTCTCCAAAATCTTCGCCCGGCTTTCAACGCAATTATTAATAGTTTTTCGAGCTGAATCCGTCGCCCTGTCCAACTTAAACCATACTTCGCCGCCAAATACGTTTAATGTTCGCAAACCCTGTTGCACTTTCTGCTGCTGAATTAAACTACCGTTGCTAATCAACACAAAGCGACTTCCCGGAAATACGCCCTTCTCTACCGCAATATCGCCGATTAATTGCACCGCTTGATCAAACCCTTCTAAACTGGTCGGTTCGCCGTTTCCCGATAAGGCAATATCTTTAATTGATTGCTGCGCTTTAGGCACATTGAATTGATCAAAAAAATCACCGTGCTGAACAAAATCAATAAAAAAACGTAATTCAGCTTCCAACAAGGCAAAATCTAAACTCGGCGCAGCCCCCCTTTTTAAATCGGGCACTTGGCAATAAACACAACGCCAATTGCAGGCATTATTGGTATTGAAATTGATGCCGATGGAAAGCCCCCCGGCTCTACGGGATAACACCGGGTATACATATTTTAAACCGGCTATATCGCGGCGATGATCTGTGATGGATAATGCTTGACTCATATCGATTTAAGAAACAGGCTAAAACATGTTATTCTACGCGGCTAAGCATTTTTTTTAACGTTTTATATCGGAGATAATTATGAGCGAAAGAATTGTCATGCGTACAGGCGAAGCATTGGTAGCCGGCGGGCCTCCGGGCACAGCGGCGGAGCCGGAAATTGTAATCGGTGAGTTAGACGGCCCGGTGGGCACTGCTTTAGCCACTCTAACCGGCGACCAAACTAAGGGTCACTCAAAAGTTTTCGCTATTTTAAACACCGATATCCAAGTGCGTCCGGTTACTTTGATGGTGAGTAAAGTTACGGTCAACAACAACCGCTACACCAATATCTTAATGGGCACCGTGCAAGGCGCAATCGCCAACGGCGTGTTGGATGCTGTTCGCGCAGGCGACATTCCAAAAGAAAAAGCCAATGATTTAGGCATTATCTGCTCAGTCTGGTTGAACCCTAGCGTAGCTAAGGACGACAACCTGGATCACCAAATCTTATTCGATATTCATCGTAAAGCGACTGCAGAAGCAATCCATAAGGCGATGAACAATAAGCCTGATATCGACTGGTTATTGGAAAACCAAGACAAAATCACCCATAAATATTTTCAAATGGGTTTAGACGGTAAGATCTAACTTACCCTTCTATTCTGTTCTGTTCCCGCACTGTTGATTTATAACAAGCAATGCGGGAACATCTTTCTACAATAACGGCTTAACCATCCGTTCAAAGGTTTCTTTTCGCACAATGCCGTGTTGCAAATAAGCCAACCCCCCATTTCTATCAATCACCACCGTATAAGGCAATACGCCAAACGAATTCCCCCATTTTTTCAATAGCTCATATTGAGATTCGGGGTCAGCATGTAATATTGGGTAATTAATCCCCAGAGTTCTTACCGTATTTTTTAATTTCTTCACCTCATCCAAACCAACGCCGATAATTTGTAAACCTTGATCTTGATACTGAGCTTGATAATCAATGAAATCCGGAATCTCGATCTGACAGGGCGCGCACCAACTTGCCCAGAAATTCAGCATAATTACTCGCCCTTTCCATTCTGTTAAATTGTGTACCTGACCGGATAAATCACTTAATACTAGATCAGGAAGTTGCTTAACTGTTTTACTAGTCTCCTTTGTGAACCCCAAAGAAGAAAAAACCAGAAAGATAATAGTAATAAGCAAGCTAAATTGATGCCTAGGAAACATTCTCATTCATTAATATCCTCATAACCCCGCACACTTATAGTAATTATGCCTACAGCGCCTTCGCTGAGGCCAATTTAAATTTATAATCGCCTATATATTTTAATGTCGCTTTAAAAGCTACATCTTTATATATCACATAGGGAATATCAACAAGACCAGTTACATGATCAAACTGTGAAACTGGAAAAAAACGTTGTTGGGTTTCCTCAGCGAAATTTAATACAAACTGTCCGTTTTGAAACTTCAATACAGCTTGATAATGCTTGCCATTAAAAACAACATCATGCAAATAAAGGGTAAGATCGAATTCCAATACCGCTGGACTTAGCGTGTATTCCTGAGTCCGGTATACAGATTTCATTGTCGGCAAACTGATTTGGCCCAGAATATCCTTTGCGTAAAAATAGACTTGATATTCGCCTATTATTCCGAATTCATCATAACGACCATGACACTCGTGTGTACGCTGTTCGTTTTTGACATCTTCACAAACTAATTTAATTTTTGCTGAATCCACTACTTGATTAGAATCAATATCGATACTATCCGGCCGTAGAATGACCGCCCAAACTTCTGAAAGATATTGTGGATGGCTTACCTTAATTTTGAACTCATGACTTATTTCATCATTCAGAATAGTTGTATCCGGTTCAATTAATTCAATGACAGGCGATTCAGAAACTTGCTGATTGCAATTGCCGAAACAATAATCTTCTACTTGTTGTAAATCCTGGGAATCAAAAATACCATCGCCATTTGCATCTATTTGCGCATTTTGACTCTTTTCCAAAAATTTAAATTTACTGACAGCAAGTTGTGCAGCTTGAAATGCCTCTTTTAATGGAGTTCCAATAGAAATTTTCGACCATAAAAAAGAAGAGAAAGAAGTAAGTCCTTTATCAACATCCGGCAAGGATTGGCCCGCTTCCGTACTCGTTAATATATACCGTCCCTGCTTAGATAAAGGCTCAAGAAAATCACCTGAATGATTTCCTTCGATAATGACGACAAGCCGCCCAGAAATATTATTTTCTAAAATATTCAACCAACCGTTCAACTCAGAGGTCGTGACAGTCTCACCAGGGTTTACTTGAAGCTGACCATTATCTCCGGGGTTAACCAAATAAATAATAACGTCAGCAGCATCAGCAGCCCATTCTGTAATGGCCTTCTGCAAGCCATTTTTGCTCGCGAAGGTTAACTCATCATATTTAGCATCGCCATCCAAATCATATTGAATGCTACCCGCAGTCAAAAATTTAATTTCATCACGCGAGTCATCAAAAGCCTGACGCAATAATGCTTGACGCGCTGTTTTAGTCAGTTGCCATGTCGCGTCCCATAGTAAGTTAGGATTACCATTAATTTCCTTCCCTCCGGCTGCAAGAATAATGGCTTTGTACGGATGCTCAGTTTCTTTAGTCTTTACTGGAATAAATTTCTGCACCCTATTATTTAATGAATCAGCAACATATAAATTATCATGAGTGTCTATAGTAAAACCCCGCGGATTCTTAAACTTCCCGGCTTCGGCCCCAAAACTGCCTAAGAAACTGAGAAACTCGCCGTTAGCGCTAAATTTCTGAATACGATTATTACCGCTATCCAACACAAAAATATCGTCAGTCTTTGAAACTATAATATCTTGCGGATCATTTAGTTGTCCTTCCTCAGCCCCCCTACTCCCCCAAGCCCTGATAAAATTTCCATCTAAACTGAATTGCTGCACGCGATTATTTCCGGAATCAGCAACAAAAACACTTCCATCAGCCCCAACCGCTACTCCTTTGGGTGAAATAAATTGGCCTTCATTGCTCCCCTCACTCCCCCAAGCTTGCACAAATTCTCCAAGTTTACTAAATTGCAATATGCGATGCTTGTCTGTATCCGCTATGTAAACGCCGCCATACCATGGAGCATGAACATTATCATCCGACATGACGGTTATAGCGCTGGCTCTAAATTCCGCATCTTGGTAACCAAAACCTGACCAACGGCGTATCAATTCACCCTCAGCGCTGAAATGATAGACCGTATTACCGTTATAATTAACCGCATAAACACTGCCATCGGAAGCTGATGCTATATTGTAAGTAGCATGAGTATTCCATGCCTTAATGACCTCGCCTTCACTGTTAAAATAATGAATACTATCATTCAAAAGATCATAAACAGAAACAAAAAAGCTATCATTCAATCCAATCGCCACATCCCGAGGCGAACCGATTTGACCAGCTTCATTTTCCTTTTCCCCTAAAGATAGAATGAACTCGCCATTTTCAGTAAACTTTTGTATTCTTTCGTTTCCCTGATCCGCCACATAAACGAAACCATCAGAATCCACTTCAACGCCAGCAGGTGAATAAAACCTTCCACTAGCATTCCCTGCTCCACCCCAAGCCTGAATAAAATCGCCGTTTGTTGTAAACCTCTGCAATCTATTTACGTCGGTAATATAAATACTGCCATTTCCATAAGCAATGCTATTAGGTCTGTTAAGAAAGCCATCGCTCTCGCCAAAGCTTCCCCACGATTGAATAAAGTCTCCATCCGCAGTAAATTGCTGTACACGATGATTATGACTATCTAACACAAACAGACTGCCGTCTGGAGCAATGGCGATGTCTTCCGGCGCATGAAACTCACCTTCTGCTGAACCAATTCCACCCCAGCTGCGAATAAAACCACCTTCGGCATTAAATTGTTGTATTCGATGATTGAAAGCATCAACAACATATACATCGCCATTCGCCGCTACATCAACTCCAAAAGCCGTATTAAATTGTCCATTCCCTGTACCCATGCTCCCCCAACTTCGAACAAATTTTCCATCCGCAGAAAATTGTTGAATACGGTAATTGCCCCCATCAGCAACATAAATATAGCCAGCCGGGGAAACCGCAATACTACGAGGGGCATTGAAGTTTCCTTCTTCACTGCCTCTAGTTCCCCAATTTCGAATAAAGTCGCCTTCAGCATTTAATTGTTGAATACGCCGATAACCCAAGTCAACAGTATAAATATCTCCGTTCAGGCCGAAAGCTATCGCAAAAGGTCGATCAAAATACCAAGGTTTTTGCACCCTGGACCATTCTTGAGCATAACGATACTCAAACTGTTCTGCGAAAGCGAACTGGAAATAAAAAAATAATAAAGCGACAACTAGCCCTTTGACCGGATATGATTTCATCTTTCCCCCTTGACGAAAAACATCTTTTTGAACCCCATATTACATTAGAAAATATATGGTATTTTTAGTTCAAATAATTCCTTTTCCTATAAAGAGCGTAGTCATCAAATTTACGGTATCTTACGCTTTACGATAAGCCCGGGTCGCCTTAAAAACCACCGGGCTCAGCACAAGCAGAGCGATTAAATTCGGCGCCGCCATTAAACCGTTCATCACATCCGCCATTAACCAAATCATGTTTAACTGACCTAAAGCGCCTAACGGAATCGCAATTAACCATAACATGCGAAACGGCCAAATCGCTTTAACGCCGAATAAAAACTCGGCGCAACGTTCGCCGTAATAACTCCAACCTAAAATCGTGGTAAACGCAAAAACGGCCAATCCGAATACCACAATATAACCGCCCCAGCCCGGCAAACCCTGCTCAAAAGCCAGTAAGGACAAGGCCGCGCCGGTTTCGCCTTGATTCCAAACGCCGCTGACCAGAATCACCAAAGCAGTCATGGTACAGACAATCAAAGTATCGATTAATGTACCCAGCATTGCCACCATGCCTTGTTGCACCGGCTGATCAGTCTTTGCCGCCGCATGCGCAATCGGGGCGCTGCCCAAACCGGCTTCATTGGAAAATACCCCACGCGCCACCCCGAAACGGATCGCCGCCCAAACTGTCGCCCCGGCAAATCCCCCGGCTGCGGCGCTACCGCTGAATGCGCTGCTAAAGATCAAAGCAAAAGCCTGTGGAATTTGCTGATAGTGAATAATGATTAAGGTGAAAGCCCCGCAAAAATAGGCCGCCGCCATCAACGGCACCAATTTTGACGCAACCACAGCGATTCTTTTCACGCCGCCTAAAATCACCACCGCCACCAACAAAGTCAATACAACGGCGGAAACCCAATGATTGATCGCAAAATGCGTTTCTATCGCTTCGGCCACCGAATTCGCTTGCACCATATTGCCGATGCCGAACGAGGCCAAAGCGCCGAATAAAGCAAACGCCCAAGCCAAACAACGCCATTTAGCCGACAATCCATTCTTGATGTAATACATCGGGCCGCCGACATGCTGACCTAATTCATCGGTTTCACGGTATTTAACCGCCAACACCGCTTCCGCATATTTGGTCGCCATCCCGAATAAAGCGGTCAGCCACATCCAAAAAACCGCGCCCGGCCCGCCCATCACAATCGCCGTCGCCACCCCGGCGATGTTGCCGGTGCCGATAGTGGCCGACAACGCTGTCATTAAGGCTTGAAACGGCGAAATATCACCATTTTCAGTTGCAGGCGGCTGACTTAATGATCTAAATGCTTGTCCAGTAAACAGCCAGGGAAACGCTTTTAAACCAATCGTCAAGAAAACCCCGACGCCCAGCAACAGCGCTAACATGAGCGGCCCCCAAACCAGGCCGCTCAATTCATTTAAGATTGCTTCCATTATCGTTATTTCGACAATTGATTAGCTTCGGCAGATCTATCATAATCCGCGCCGACACTGATAATAAAGCTGGTCGCCTGCTCAATATCCATTTCCGACTTGCGCACATTGGATGCATGCGTAATCACGGTAAACCCGGAAGTCGGATTCGGCGAAGTCGGCACAAATAGAATATAGTGTTCGTTTTCCCGATTAGTTACATAAGCAGGCACCCATAAGCCTTGTTTGGGGTATTCAATATAAACCACTTCCCGCTCTTCCGGCTGTTCGTGACCGGAAAACATATTCACAACCTTTTTAGTGACCCGATAAATGGTGTTTAAAATCGGGATACGGTTAATAACATTATCGATAACGCCGATAATGAAGGAGCGCCCCACGCTCACCCGATGACCGACGTAAGCAAATAAGCTAAAACTGAGGGCAAACAAGAAAATCGTCACCGAATAGTTGTCCGCATAACCATAAACCAAAGCAAATAAATCACCAATTCTGTCTTTCACAAACCAAACGATTTGAAAAATGACAACGACCGGTATAAATGCAAAAACCCCGATTAAAAAGTAGTTAAATATTTTTTTCATCATCTCACCTCATATTGATTTTGAAATCAGCAAAACGCCTGACGCCAATAAAAAAGCCGCAAAAAATTGCTTGTATTTATTATTATCGATCTCACTATAGACGATTTCCTCAGTCAGCATAAACACGATCACGCCGATTTGCAGAAAAGTCGCATGTTGCGAGAAAGAAAAAATGGAATGCTCGCCCAACACTAACAAGGTCGCCGACTGAAATAAGGCGAAGGTCGCATAACACACGGCCACCGTCACTCGGGTGGCGTGTTTATCATATTGTTTACCGTGGATAATTGCAGTTAACAAAGCGCCGCCCAGATTGGTCAGGCCATGCACCAAGCCCATCACCGCTAAATAGAGCTTTTGATAACGCACCATGCTCTGTAAAACCTTTTCCACTGCCGGAATCACGGTTTTCAAAGCCACAAAGATTAAAAATGCGCCGACCAGCAAACTGATATTGATATCGCCGCTAGTCGCGATAAACAAAAACAAGACAACGAAGGGAATAGTATAGATAAGAACTTGTTTATAAAAAACCGTATCGATGAAGGCATAATGCTTCAGAATCTGCGAAGCATTGATAGCGATGGAGATAGGCAACAACACTTTCAACGCCACCACAAAATCATATCCCAAGAGCAACAGCAACGGCGTTCCAAACAGCAACACACCAACCCCGAACAAGGATTGGATAATCGACGTTGCGATCACGGTCAGCAATATATCAACGGGCATATTATTTCCTCTTATTATTCAGCCACAATGAAAGATTATTCTACCTGTTTATGAATAACAAGAGGCAGATTAATCAATTTCTTCTTGGCGGAATAAAGTCTGGCCTGCTCGCTGCCTCGCTGTTTCCCAAACTCCAGTTTGGGAAACCTAAAATTAGCGCTTATTTTTGATCGACAGTGAGCAACTTAAAAACATAGCCGCCCAAATGCTGTAAAGTGGCGCGATGGAATTGGTTTAACACTTCACCATTCAGAACTTCAGTTCCATCCAAACGAAAGCTTCCTAACCCGCCAATACCCACCATATACAAAAGCACATCATGAGCATCAGCAGCCCAATGAGTAATGCTTTTTTTTTCAAAATTTATCAGATTTGCAGATTCTAAATTGATACCCAAGGTCTTGCATACCTAAATTTTTGTGTACTTTAAAAGCCATACTTGATAGCTCAACAATAGCACCCCATATATGATTGCTCCTTCCGTTTATCTCAGGGCCGCTACCTGCGACAATAATAACTTTGTAAGGATACTTTGAATGATTTTCAGCAAAAACCCCACAACTCAAAAAAATATAAAAAACAGGCAATATATTTTCATGGATTTATCACTCTCTCCGTAAGTCAAATTTATTAATCATAATATGTCATTTCCATAATCCTAAGAAATTAATGCTCTATAGCACCGCTACTTCGCTTCCCTCAAGTCCACAACCGTTATCAAGTTAAAAGAGCTGTTTTCCGCCAACTGCAAAGTCACTTCATATATACGATCTTGAAAAAACACTTCCGGAATAATCAGCATTCTGCTTCCAGGGAAATACTGCGCCGGTTTTTCAAGTCGTTCGGATGTCTGTCCAACAGACTGAATAATGAATTGTCCTTGTTGTAATAACAATGTAGCTTGAAAATGTTCTCCGCTGACCTGAACATCCACTAAATTAAGTAAACCGGCCTTACCGTCAAAGTTATTTTGTAGTGTGGGCGTTTGTTCAAGCAAGGGGTTATCTTTGCCACCTTTTTGAGTTAGCTTAATGACGGCGCTCGGCAAGCTGAAAGCATTTTGATTATCTCGCGCATGAAAAGTGAGATAATAATCACCATTGGCATCAAACCCTGCATATTCCCCTTGACAATGATATTGACCCACCTCTTTTTCAGTACATTGCAAATCGACTTTCGGCAAGTCGCTGATCGGCGTATTCAGATCGATGTAATTTTGATCCGGTCGGCTGACAATTACCCAGGCATCGACAACCGGGACTAGACTAGTGACTTCCATTTCCAGTGCACGACGCGTATCGCCATCTAATCTGGCGCTTTTTGTCACCGGAATCACTTGCGGTTCTCCCGCCTGTATCAGCTTACACTCACCAAGGCAGTAATCGCCCAGCGCCGCATAATCATCCTCATCAAATACATCATTGGCGTTAGCATCCAGTTGCGCCTTTTGCTTCTGAATCTGATTTTTGACCAAAATTGTATTGCTACTCGCCGCTTGCAAAGCAAATTTAAATGCCTCTTGTAGAGTAGCTCCAGCTCGAATTTCAGACCAGAAAAAATAGGAAAAGGAATGACTACCGCCATTAGCAAGCACCGCCGGTTGATCGCGACTGGCGCTCGCAACTAACACTCGTTGATCCCGCCCCATGCCGTCAAAAAAACTGGCTGACTGACAAGCCTCAATCACCAAAGTAATTTTGCCGGTGATTTGTTGCTGTAATTCGTCCAACCAATCCGTCAATTGTTTTCGCCCTAATACCTCATGACGATTAATTTTAAATGTTTCCGGCCCACCATGATCGCTTAAGTAAAGTAAAACATCTTTGGCGTCCCCGGCCCATTCCGTTATCGCTTTTTGCAAATTTGCCAACGTAGCGTCTTCCATATCATCCGACAATCCATTTTCATCCAAATCATTTAAAATATTTCCGGCGGTTAAATATTTGACATTTTCTTTGTCAAACCCTTGGCTGCGCAAGGCAAAAAAAGCGTTATTACTAATCAATTGTGTGCTATCCCACAAATGATTATGGTAACCCTCTTCACTGGGTCCGCCACCAGCTAGAATGATACCTTTATAGGCTATATTATTTTTTTCTTTGCGACGCAACAGTTGTATTCTGTTATAAGCAAACTCTGAGACAACAATCGTATCATCATCCAGTAATGAAACCGTAAAAGGCTGCCCAAATTGGCCTGGCTGAGTTCCCGCTCCACCAATTGTTTCAACCCAAGCCCCATCTGTTTGAAACACTTGAACCCTGTTATTAAGCGCATCTGCAACATAAATTAAATCGTTAGAAGAAATTCCCAATCCCATTGGCCTATTTAATTCACCATTAGCGGTTCCTACGCCCCCCCATTCCCTTAAAAATTTACCTTGGCTATCGAACGTTTGTATTCTATGATTACCCCGATCCGACACAAAAATCGTCCCGGAACTATCAACAACCACTCCAATAGGAGAACTAAACTGACCGCTACTACCTCCTTCACCTCCCCAACCATTCACCCATTGCCCATCCACCGTGTAGATTTGAACTTTATTGCTAAAATGATTTGTCACATAGGCAAAATTATTATGTATGAAAATGTCAGTCGGACCTTCTAAATGCTGTCCATTCTCCCCCGGCCAGCCCCATTGAGTCAGATAATTTCCTGATCGGTCAAAAATTTTAATTCGATTATTTCCTAAATCCGATACATAAACTCTTTCTAGATCATCAAATGCGACTGATGTAGGGAGAAATAATTGATCATTAGCCCTTCCAGTCTCACCAAAACTAAATAAAAATCCCCCCTGTTGATTAAAAACCTGAACTCTATTATTTGCCTCGTCAACGACATAAATTTCACCCCATGGACTGAATTTTGCCTTAGGAATACTAAATTTACCCATTTGTTCACTTTGCGTAGTCCAAAATCCCAGTAATTTTCCACCCAATGAATAACGTAATATTTCATGTCCGATTGTATTAACTACATATAGAACATCTTCTTCTTTATCAATAGACAAACCAAACGGCTGAATAAATCTAAAGGTTTCTTCTCCAAATGAAATGCTATGTAACCATTGATCATTTTTATTAAACACTTGAATTCGGTGATTATCTAAATCACCTACATATAGATTGTCTTCTTGATCAAATGCAAGAGCGACCGGAGTATCAAACTGTCCATTTTCACTCCCTTTTCCCCCAAAACTCCTAATTTTGTTATCTTGCAAATCAAAAACACTGATTTGATGCCTATTATCCCCTTCGGCTACAAATAACAAGCCTTCGGAATTAAACGCCAATCCTCTTGGGTGAAGAAGCCCCTCCCCGGCAGGGATAACATTTCCCTCAGGTTGCGCAATTGTCCTACGCCATTCGCCTTGTTTGGAAAAAACAACTATACGAAAATTTAATGTATCACTGACGTACACTAATTCATCAGGACCAAAAACTATTCCAAATGGTGAATTAAATTTGCCTGCAACACTCGTTGAACCATCCCATGTCCGTAATAACCGACCATGGGTATCAAAAACTTGAATTCGACCGTTTTGGCTATCAACAACAAAAACTTCATCTTCTTCTGACACCACAATACCTATTGGATCATTAAAAAGACCCGGGGCTGAACCAAAACCACCCCATGTTCTTAACAATTCCCCACCTTCATTCAGAACCTTAATACGGTGACGCCCAGCATCGGTAATGTAAAAATTCCCTGCTTTATCTCTTGCGATACCTTTCGGGAAATTGAAATACCGTCCACTCTGTGAAGTCTGCGGAAACATGATATCCGGTTTAAAAACCTTTTCCGCTTGGGCCGGAGGAATTAACAAAAAACAATAAAATACAAACGAAAGCTGAATTGAAAAAGTGAAAATACGCATACTCGCCCCCTCCCATCTTTGGATTTACTCATGCAACCTATATTGAAATCATACACCTCTAATTTAATTAGAATCTATCCTGAGTTTTTGATTCAATATGACCGATAATAACCAACATCTAAAAGAAATGGCAAAAACTTTCGCAGCCGAAAAATGGCTACGATCACAATAACATCAAAAAATTATCGTATGCTGGAAATTTATTATGAGTCTGCTCTATCTCAAATTTAAACTAGGAATATATAGAAAAGCGACAGTTTCCCGAACAATCAAATTCGGAAAGAAGGAACGTCCAGGATGTATTTCCCAAGCTTAGCACTTGGGAAACAGCGATGATGTATAAGCATACAATTATTAGAGTTTGTTCCCGCCAAAAACCTACAATTCTTCAAAACTCTCCCAATCAATCAAAAATTGAAAGCCTTCACCAAAAATTAATTCAAACCGATAAAACTTACCCAAGGCATAAAGTTTCGGCACCTTAACCCTAATGCCGTCAAAAACCGCCGGTGCATCGCTCGCCGCATCACTCATTGGATAGTAATTTTGGATGCTGAACTTGCCGTCGCCCAGGTAAAACATTTCCACATAAAAATGCTGATCGCCGACTGCCACATCTTTTAATGTTAACACTCCGGATTGTTCTTCAAAAACAGTCGGCGTATTTTTCTTCTCGGCATTATTAGAAACATCGCTTTGATACAAATCCAGGGTAAACGGCAAAGACACATTTTTATCCCGGTCTTGCACATAAAAACTCACCGGATAAAAATCATTAATATTGAAATTGTCATACTCCCCTTCGCAAGTTTTATCATCACAACTTAGATCTAATTGTAAAACACTGCTGACTGCCGTACCATCAGTCGGAAAATGATAATCCGGACGCTGTATTGTCACCCAAGCTTTTTCGACTACTTTACT
>SPJK01066417.1_pt1 | contig 15745 bp, 14 predicted proteins | sample 3741771 | NCBI WGS metagenome assembly SPJK01 (sample SAMN10925997, study PRJNA522277) | cold seep metagenome | isolation source: Elba SIP-enriched marine methane seep metagenome, extraction at timepoint T2 | place: Italy: coast of Elba, Mediterranean Sea | reverse complement strand
GTACTCCGGGGATAACAGGCTGATACCGCCCAAGAGTTCACATCGACGGCGGTGTTTGGCACCTCGATGTCGGCTCATCACATCCTGGGGCTGTAGCCGGTCCCAAGGGTATGGCTGTTCGCCATTTAAAGTGGTACGCGAGCTGGGTTTAGAACGTCGTGAGACAGTTCGGTCCCTATCTGCCGTGGGCGTTGGAAATTTGAGAGGAGCTGCTCCTAGTACGAGAGGACCGGAGTGGACGAACCCCTGGTGTTCCGGTTGTTGTGCCAACAGCATTGCCGGGTAGCTATGTTCGGACGGGATAAGCGCTGAAAGCATCTAAGTGCGAAGCCCCCCTCAAGATTAGATTTCCCAGGACTTTAAGTCCCTAAAGGGCCGTTGAAGACTACAACGTTGATAGGTTGGGTGTGGAAGTGCAGTAATGTATGAAGCTAACCAATACTAATTGCCCGTGAGGCTTGACCATATAACCCCAAGTGATTTTGGGTTATAGGATTTACCTATATAGACCTTGAATTGTATTTTCCAAGCTTGTTTAGTGAAGTTACGGCTTTATTAGATGAGAAGCTATTGAAGAGATAGCGCACAGATTTAAAAGTTATGCCTAGCGGCCATAGCGAGTTGGTCCCACCTGATCCCATCCCGAACTCAGAAGTGAAACGACTCAGCGCCGATGATAGTGTGGGGGTTCCCATGTGAAAGTAGGTCACTGCTAGGCTTTTATACGATGAAGAAGCCCGACTCAATGAGTCGGGCTTTTTTATTGCCTAAGAGTTTGTAGTGCCCTCACTCGAACATGGCAACAGCCCATGTGACAAAATCGTCAGGAACGATTTTGGACGCCGGAGGCGCCCGAAGGGTGAAGTGCAGGGATGGACTTCATCAAAGTAGGCGTGAATACGTTCACTCACTAGTGAATACAGGGCTCGCTTTAAAACAGTTTATTTAGAATAGGTCACTGCTAGGCTTTTATACGAAAAGATACCCGGTCCTCATAGAGGTCCGGGTATTTTTTTGTCTATTGGTTTTGCATTGGTCTGACTGAGATGGCAATACCCTATATGACCAGCAACAGCTTTGATTAGCTCTTATTATTTAGGATAAAAGAGGTTTGTGTAGAGTTACTTATCATCAAACTTCTTTGTTGATACTGATACTTGATCTCTTCCTGCATTCTTAGCTTCATATAACGCTAAATCAGCGGCTTTCAGTAATTCTGATGTGGTTGGTTTTGATTCGCCGGTCATATAAGACACACCGAAAGAAGAGGTGATCATTGGCAATTCAGTATTATTGACTGTGAGTTTTAGATCTTTAACGGTAGTACAAAGTTTGTTAGCACGTTGAACAACAATTTCTTTCGCGGCTTCAGGCATGATGATGATAAATTCTTCACCGCCATAGCGACATAGAACATCACTGGTTCTAAAACAAGATGTTAGTAGTTTTGCAAATTCAACTAAAACGACATCTCCTGCATCATGCCCATATTCATCATTAAACTTTTTAAAGTGATCGATATCAGCCATGATGATACCTAGGCCTTTTTTAGCCCGGACACAACGGTGAGTCTCACGCTCAAGGCTTTCTTCCATATAGCGACGGTTGAATAGCTGTGTGAGCGGATCTTTGACTGATTGGGCTTGTAGCGCTTCACGTAATTTCAAGCTAACAAGAGAAAGTGCAAGGTTATCAGCTGAAATTTTTGTAAGCCGTTTGCGAGATTCTATGAAATGCTGTTTTTCTTCTGAACTTGTAAATTCAGGGATATGAAACTCAATATGAAGCATACCAAGCATTTCACCTTGAGCAATAATTGGCTCACAGATGTAATTAACGACATCTTCATTTACATGCTGACAACGTAACCTTTCGTCGTTTTCTAATGTTGTATGCATTTTCCCTTGGCGTAATGACCAGCAATCATCAGGAGAGATGACTTCGGAAGAAAGAATACTTTTTTTCCCCCAAATTGCTGTTGCTTCGACCATTGATTTATTTTCAGTAAATAAAAAAAGTGCTCCATTACAGTCTGGGAAAATCTGTTCTGAGTAGTAGGAGACAATGGGGTAGGTTTCATCAATAGTACGACATACTTGTAAATATGAATTGAGCTGATTAATCAGCTGCATCTCATGGTTATATTGTGTCAATTCATCATGAGATTTTTGCAATTCATCTTCTGATAATTTTTGATCGGTAATATCAGTTGAAGAACCAACAAAACCGGCGAAAGCACCAGCATTATCGATATAAGGTTCACCATGGTCTATAAAGTGGCGAAATTCGCCATCACGTCTTTTAAGTCGGTATTCCATAGTAAAAGATTTATGCGACTCAAAAGCATCCCGGAAAACGGTTAGGCAATAATCACGGTCTTCAGGGTGTAGGGCATTGAACCATGCTTTACCGCCTTGTTGTTCTACTTTTTCACGGCCGATAAAGTTTTTGTATTGGTTGTTTGTGAATATGGCATTACCTTGCGTATCAGTAAGCCAAAGTGTAACGGGGGCATCTTCTGCTAATGTTTTAAAGTTAATATCATCTAATGCTAAAGATGGTTCTTGACGGGCTTCCGCGTCATTCATAACTAGTCTCCATGTTAACTTTAAGCAGTTGTAATAGATTTAGCTAAGTTAATTGACAGTGTTTAGGTCTATTAAATAAAAGGGGGATTCCGTTAGGGAGCGTTTCTCAATATTATGCTGGTTTATTATTGCTTTCCGGATCAGATAAAAACTCTAATGCGCGTAAGATGTGTGAACGAGTAATAGTACCGACGAGGCGGTTGTCTTTTACAACAGGGAAACGTTTATACGATCCTTTTAAGAAGTGTTCAGCTACTTCGATGATCGGGGCATCCACATCGATCACATCAATACCTACAGTCATAAACTCAGATACTTTACCTGCCGCTGTGCCTTGGTAATAACCAGAGTCTAAAACCACTTTCATGCAGTCTTTTTCTGATAAAAAGCCTATCAAGTTACCGTGTTGGTCTAATACTGGCGCACCAGAAATGCGAGCCTCTAATAGTTTTTTTACGGCACCGAGAATATCCATTTCTGGATTAAACGTCACGGTGTTGACTGACATGTAATCTTTTACCTTCAATGATGCCAGCATAATTTCTTCTCCAGTTAGATATTATTATTGTTTTGTTTAGCTTTGTGTTTAGCGCATTCTTCTTTTTCAGTAAGTGAGCATGCACCACTACAGCTACCACCAAGACCAACTTGGTTTAAGCCGCCACAACTACCTTTTATTGCAGGCCTGCCAGCAATAATACCAACAGCCATGGCTGCTACAGCAAGTATTAATACAAAAAAAGTAATTATAAATATGGTCATTATTTAGCCACCGAAGTCATCTAAGAAGATGTTATCACGTTCAACGCCTAACTCTTCAAGCATGCTAATAACGGCCGCATTCATCATAGGAGGACCACACATGTAGTATTCACAATCTTCAGGTGCAGCATGATCTTTTAGGTAGTTGTCTTTCAATACGTTGTGAATGAAGCCTGTGTAACCTTCCCAGTTATCCTCTTCAAGAGGATCTGACAATGCAACATGCCATTGGAAATTGTCATTTTCAGCTTGTAATGTATCGAAATCTTCAACATAGAACATTTCACGTAAGCTACGAGCACCGTACCAGAATGAGATTTTACGATCTGATTTTAAGCGACGTAACTGGTCAAAGATATGAGAACGCATTGGCGCCATACCTGCACCACCACCGATAAATACCATCTCTTTATCAGTTTCTTTGGCAAAGAACTCACCAAATGGACCTGAAATGGTAACTTTGTCACCTTCTTTCAAGTCGAAAATATAAGATGACATTTGACCCGGCGGTACATCATCACGACCCGGAGGAGGTGACGCGATACGCACGTTAAGCATGATAATGCCTTCTTCTTCTGGGTAGTTAGCCATAGAGTAAGCACGCATTACGTCTTGCTTAACTTCAGATTTATAGCGCCACATGTCGAAGCGATCCCAGTCTTCACGATACTCGTCTTGAATATCGAAATTTTTATAATCGACAGCGTGAGGAGGGCATTCAATTTGAATAAAACCACCGGCACGGAAATCAACATTTTCGCCTGTCGGTAGTTCTAAGACTAATTCTTTGATGAATGTGGCTACATTGTCATTTGAACGAACAGTACATTCCCATTTTTTAACGCCGAAGACTTCTTCTGGCACTTCAATTTTCATGTCTTGTTTAATTGCAACCTGACAAGAAAGTCGTTCACCGTCAGCTGCTTCACGTTTTGTAATATGTGAAACTTCTGTTGGCAGAATAGAGCCGCCGCCTTCAAATACTTTTACTTTACATTGACCACAAGTACCACCACCACCACAAGCTGATGATACAAATAGATCTGCATCTGCTAACGCACCTAATAGTTTGCCACCAGGCGCACAAGAAATGGTTTTTTCTGAGTTAATTAGGACAGATACATCACCTGTAGGAACAAGTTTTGATCTGGCCGACAATATGACCCAGACCAATGACATGATGATTAACGTAAATAGAACGATGCCTAATACAATTTCCATTACAACTGAATCCCCGAGAATGCCATGAAACCTAAGGCCATAAGGCCTGCAGTGATAAAGGTGATACCTAAGCCTTGTAAACCGGCAGGTACATCAGAGTATTTGAGTTTTTCTCTAATGCCTGCAATTGCTGTAATTGCTAAAGCCCAACCAAAACCACTACCAACACCATATACGGCACTTTCTGCAAGGTTGTAATCACGTTCAACCATGAATAAAGTACCACCCAAAATCGCACAGTTAACAGTGATTAAGGGTAAGAAAATACCTAACGCGTTATACAAAGCCGGGGCATATTTACCATGGCCATTTCGACAATCTGTACCATCGCAGCAATTACACCGATATAACTGATTAAACCTAAAAAGCTTAAATCAACATCAGGTAAGCCAGCCCAAGCTAATGCGCCATCTTTTAATAAATACTGATAGATTAAATTATTAGTCGGAATCGTAATAGCTTGAACCAAGATAACCGCGATACCTAAGCCTAGCGCTGTTTCAATTTTCTTTGAAACGGCTAAGTAAGTACACATTCCTAGGAAGAAGGAGAGTGCTAAGTTCTCGATAAAAATCGAGCGGATGAATAAACTTAAATAATGCTCCATTTATAGCACCTCAGTACGATGAACGTGGATCTGGTAGTCCGCTTTTTCAACTTGTTGTGTTTTCCAAGTACGAATTGCCCAGATAATTAATCCGATAACAAAGAATGCACTAGGAGGTAATAACATCAGGCCGTTTGGAATATACCAACCGCCTTCGCTTGCTAATGGAATAATTTCTTGACCAAATAGCTTGCCTGTACCAAATAACTCACGGAAGAAAGCAACGGCCATCAAAATTAAACTGTAACCAAGGCCATTACCGATACCATCAAAGAAACTCATGACTGGCGGGTTTTTCATCGCATATGCTTCAGCACGACCCAAAACGATACAGTTTGTAATAATCAACCCAACGAAGACTGATAACTGCTTACTTGCTTCGAAAGCAAACGCTTTTAATACTTGGTCAACCACGATTACTAATGAGGCAATAATCGTCATTTGCACAATGATTCGAATACTACTTGGAATGTGGTTACGAATAGTACTGATGAACAAGCCTGAGAAAGCGGTAACCGTTGTTAACGCAATACTCATAATGAGTGCAGCCATCATGTTTGTAGTAACCGCAAGTGCAGAACAAATGCCTAATACTTGCAGTGTGATTGGGTTGTTATCAATTAAAGGATCGACAACGTTTTGTTTAGCTTGACTAGACATGCCTAATTACCTCGAAGCTGAACGCATTTGTTTTAAATAAGGGCCAAAAGCATGGTCACCTAACCAATACCTAACTAAATTAGTAACGCCTTGGCTGGTTAATGTAGCACCAGACAAACCATCAACTTGGTATTTCGCTTCTGCTAATGAATAGTCAACAGCACCGCGAATAACGCGAATTTGTAATTGACCTTGTTCATCAAACACATGTTTACCTTTCCAGTGAGCACGCCATTTAGGGTTATCAACTTCACCACCTAAGCCAGGAGTCTCTGCATGTTGGTAAAACTGTAAACCGCCGATGGTATTAAAGTCTGCTTCAAGCGATATAAATCCATAAAGCGTTGACCATAAACCATAGCCGTGAATAGGAAGTACGACTCGTTTGATTGCATCACCGTCTTTTAGGATATAAACCGGTGCAAATTTAGCTCGGCGGCCAAGGCCTGCAATATCTTGTTCAGACGTTAATTTTAAACCTAACTCTGGATCACCAGCTGCTTTACGTTGGTCATAACCAACCGGATCTTTATCTGAGAAAGTACCTGTTTCAAATTCGAATAGTTTTACTTCAAACTGTTCAAATGCAGTATCGACATCAGTGTCATCATTCAATAGGCCTGTTACAGCAAGGATGTTCTTTTTAATATCAGCTGCTTTATTGGCTTCTTGCATTGGCTTCAACGCAACCGCTGCTGTTGATACTAAAACTGAACACACTAAACATAATGCAACAGCTACAAAAATTGTTTTTCTTGGATCATCGTTTGGCAGACTTAATAGTGTGCCAAGGAACCCTTTCTTTTGACTATTTTCACTCATTGGCTTAACTCCGTTTTAATCGACGTTGAACGTTTGCACGAACCACGAAGTAGTCAATTAGTGGTGCAAAGATATTACCGAAGAGGATGGCCAACATAATACCTTCAGGGAATGCTGGGTTAACCACTCGAATTAATACGGCCATGAAGCCAATTAAAATACCGTAAACCCAACGACCTTTATTTGTCATCGCTGCTGAAACGGGATCAGTTGCCATGAAAATCATACCGAAGGCTAAGCCACCCATTGTTAAGTGCCAATACCACGGCACAGCAAACATTGGGTTGGTATCACTGCCAATTAAGTTAAACAGCAGTGATGTTGCAACCATACCGGCAAACACACCTAAGATGATGCGGTAGGAAGCTACTCTCGTGTAAATAAGGAATGCAGCACCCAATAAACAGGCCAATGTAGATGTTTCACCGAGTGAACCAGCCATTGAGCCTAAGAATGTTTGAGTCCATGTGTAGCCAGCAGCAACAACAGCATCAATACCACCTGAAGCGGCTAATGCTAGTGGTGTTGCACCTGTGAAACCATCAATTGCTGTCCAAACTGCGTCACCAGACATTGACGCTGGGTAAGCAAAGTATAGGAATGCACGACCGGTTAAAGCAGGATTTAAGAAGTTTTTACCTGTACCACCGAAGACTTCTTTACCGATGACAACACCAAAAATAATACCTAAAGCAACCTGCCAAAGAGGCGTTGATGGTGGTAGCGTTAATGTATAAAGCATCGATGTAACGAGGAAGCCTTCATTCACTTCATGATTACGGACGGCAGCAAAGATAACTTCAAAAATACCACCTGCTACTAACGTCGTCAGGTATATGGGCAAGAAGTAAAGTAAGCCATGGAACATGCTGGCAAACAGGCTGTTTGGATCATAGCCAATACCTAATGTATTTAAAATCCAGCCGCGCCATGTATCTAAGTCTGACATGCCTAAAGCAGCCATTGCACTATTGGCTTGATGGCCCGTGTTCCATAACACCATCATTAAAACAGGGAAGGTAGCTAAAACAACGTAGCTCATGACACGTTTGAGATCGATACCGTCTCGAACATGTGGAGAACCGCGGGTTACATCAGCGGGCGAATAGATGAAGGTGTCGACCATTTCAAAGACAGCGTAAAATTTTTCATACGGGCCGCCTTTATGAAATTGTGGTTCGATACGATCTAGAAAACGTCTCAAACGGGACATTGATTATCCTTCTTTTTCAATTTGTGTCAGGTTAGTTCTTAATGCAGGCGCATAATCATATTTGCCTGAGCAAACGAATGAACAGAGCGCAAGATCTTCTTCATCCAATTCTAAACAGCCCAATGCCTGTGCTGTATCAGTGTCTTTAACAATGAGTGCTCTCAATAGTTGAGTTGGTAAAATATCAAGCGGCATTACACGCTCAAATACACCAACAGGCACCATGGCTCTTGGGCTACCATTTTGTGATGTCGTTAATTCAACACCCTCTTTAGGAGGGAATAGTTTTGAGAAAAATACATTTAATGCAGAGTATTTGTTTTGGCCACCGGGGCGAATCCAACCCATGAATTCACGTTCGACACTTTCTTCGATAACGGTAACTTGGTTGTGGAATCTACCTAGGTAAGAAGCCCAGTTACGCGCTGTATGACCATGTAAAACAGAGCCGGAAATGACACGAGATTGTACGTTTTGTACTTCACCTGCCACGAGGTCACCGGTGTTAGCACCAAGGCGCGTACGTAGAAGGCGAGGTTTGTTGACCATTGTTCCGGCAAAAGAAATAACACGCTCTACCCATAACTGGCCTGTAGTGAATAACTTACCAATCGCAATGACATCTTGATAGCCGATTTGCCAAACTGTTTTATTCGGGTTTACAGGGTCTAAAAAGTGAATGTGTGTACTTGCTAAGCCTGCAGGGTGTGGGCCAGAGAACGTATGTGATTCAACTTTCGTATTATTTGATGTTGGCATATCAGCATCGGCTGCATGACAAACAAAGACTTTCCCTTCGGTTAATTGACTTAATATGGTCAAGCCATTCACGAAGTCATCTTTGTATTCATTGATGACTAATGTTGGGTCTGCTGCTAATGGATTTGTATCTGTTGCAGTCACAAAAATGGAATTAGGAACAGAGTCTAACGCAGGCGATTTACTGTAAGGGCGTGTACGTAAAGATAACCATAAGCCAGAATCGACTAAATTCTTTTGAACATTTTCACGACTGATGGAAGCAAGTGATGAAGCATCATACTTTTCAAAAGTAACTTCTTCATCACCATTTAAGTCAATGATAACTGACTGTAATACGCGTTTTGCACCGCGGTTAATGGCTTTGACTGTGCCTGCACCAGGTGATGTAAAGATAACGCCTGGATTCTTTTTATCACTGAATAAAGGCTGGCCTAATTTTACTTGCTCACCTTCTTCAACCAACATCGTTGGTCTCATATCAATATATTCGTTACCTAATATGGCAACAGAGCTAACGTCATTTGCATCATAAATGACTTGTTCAGGCGTGCCTGCGAGGGGCAAGTCGAGCCCTTTTTTTATAGAAAAATGCATGTATTCTCCAACGGAAACATTATTTAAAGCGTGTCCCGATATGGTGTCTCCCGATTTGAGCTTAGTATAGAGTGACTTTTATTTGATTGAAAGCACAAATTCATATTTACATAAAAATCAATCTAAACTAGCTCTATATAAGGGATAGGTATTAGCCCGCTAATCCTGAAAATTTAGGTTTTATTGCTAACAAAGTTTCTAATTTTTCAGTGAAAACAGCCTTTGTTAGGTTTATTTTTTGAGCCACATCAAATGATAGGTTAGCAAGAAGATCATCATTTGTTGATTCTGCTGGTTTAACACTTAAGTATTCAGCAATGTGTACCGTACAGGCGATTTTTGATGGCTCGGTGACCGAAAGAGGTTCGGCACTGTCAGCGATTGCATTGACTAATTCATCAGAAAACTTCCAACGGCGAGATAATTCAGCAGAAACATCAGCACTTGTGAACCCTAGGCGACGTTTTTCAAATTCGTACCTTGTCGCATCTCCAGCTTTAACATGTTGATCAACTTCTTGCGCTGCGTGAGAGTCACCTAAATAGATAAGTAAGGTACCAATGTTGCTGATTAGTGCTGCGGTGAATGCAATGTTGCCATCAAGGTTTACTTCTTGAGCTAACCCTTTTGCATATGCGGCTTTGAGAAATGTTTTGTCCCAAAATTCATCGACGTTAAGACCTTGTATTGAAGGTATTGAGCTAACGATACCTGAAGCAATGACCAATGTTTTCAATTCATCCATGCCTAAGAATGTTAAAGCTTCGTTCACTGAACTTACTTTGCGAGAAAGGCCATAATGAGCCGAATTAACAAGGCGTAAAATTTTCAGTGAGATTGTAGGTTCTTGCTCAACATTTTTTGCAATCGCCGACATATCAATATCAGGATTATTTAGTTGGGAGATGAGCTCACGTACGACATCTGGAACTTGAGGCAGGTTGTGGATATTGTCAAACAGTTGGTTAATTGTAGTTGCCATTCTTCTCGCTTTCCTTCGTTTATTGTTGTTCTTTAATCACTTTGGTTAAAAACATAATAACCTTAGTTGTTTTGTTGTTTAATGTTTTTTTCATTTTTTAGCCAAAAAAGTCCGATAAAAAATGCAATTGCAGATAATAGTGCCGCAATCATAAATATAGATGTTGCGCCGGGTGATAACCACATGTAACCACTGTATAAGCTCCCAATTGCGCCACCCGCGCCAAAACTCACACTGCTATATAACGCTTGGCCTTTGCCATGATGCTTACCTTTAAAATGCTGGAAGACCCACGCGATTGCGGCGGCATGGAATGTCCCGAAGCTAGCCGCGTGCAGTAGTTGGGCAAACGTTAATATTGCAATTTGTTCAGGAAATAACCCAATCAATAGCCAACGAAAACAACTTAATACTAAGCTGACTAGTAAAACCGTTTTAATGCCGAAAGCCGGTAGCCATTTGTGCATAAATAAGAAAACAATGACTTCGGCAATGACACCGAGAGCCCATAATTGGCCAATGAGTGTTCGGCTGTAGTCATGTTGTTCTAAATAAATAGAATAAAAAGTGTAATAGGGGCCATGACTTATTTGAATTAAAAAGCAGATAGTTAAAAAGGCGATAACGTCAGGCTTTTTTAAGAGTGTTCCAAGGGGCTCTGATTCAGTTAATGTTTCGTGGGCTGCTGACTCAGATACAGATAAGCTGACTAACCAGATTGCGATGAGGCTAATTAAGAGTGCGTAAGGCACAAGTCCCGCATCAAATATTTCTAATAACCAGCCTAAGGTTGCAACAATAATAATAAAGCCGATAGAACCCCATAGACGGATTTTACTGTAGTGGTGACTGTTTTCGTTTAAGTGTTGCAATGTCACCACTTCAAATTGAGGCAATGATGCATTCCAAAAAAAGCTGAACACCAGCATGACAGTGGCAATCCATAAGTAACTGGAATTAATAAAAATAGCGCTTAAGGCGATAACCGTACAAAAACTGGTCAGTCTGACAATACGCATTCGCTGTTCAGAATGATCGGCCAACCAGCCCCAAAAGTAGGGTGCAAAAATGCGTGTGGCAAGGAGAATCGCTGTTAGTTCGCCGATTTCTCTTGCAGAAAAAGATAGCCAGTCTAGATAGAGGCTCCAATACGGAACCAGAACACCAAGCGATGCAAAATAGAAAAAATAAAACCCAGACAAACGCCAGTAAGGCGTATTTTTGAAAGGCACAGCTAAGTCAGTTAGGCTTGCGGTGGGATAATTGGCGTATCCGTTGTTACATCAATGTTTTGTGCTCGATGACGTAAAGCATGATCCATTAAGACGAGGGCTAACATTGCTTCAGCAATTGGCGTTGCACGAATACCAACACAAGGGTCATGACGACCTTTCGTGACGACCTCAATCGGTTCGCCAGAGGTATTAATACTTCGTCCCGGAATGCTCAAACTTGATGTCGCTTTTAGTGCCATAGAGACCAGAATCTCTTGCCCGCTTGAAATGCCACCTAATACACCGCCGGCATTGTTACTTAAAAAACCTTCAGGTGTAATTTCATCGCGGTGCTCAGTCCCTTTTTGGGTAACTGATTCAAAGCCTGCGCCAATTTCCACGCCTTTAACTGCATTGATGCTCATCATGGCATGTGCGATTTCTGCATCGAGGCGATCAAAAATAGGTTCACCCCAACCTGGCGGCACATTACGTGCGATCACATTAACGCGAGCACCAATTGAGTCACCTTTTAATGATTTCATATAGTCGGCTAATGCGTCTTCTTTGTCTGGGTCTGGATTGAAAAAAGCACTTTGATCCATGTGTGCCCAGTCAAATTTTTCAATTTTAACAGGGCCTAATTGCGCTAAGTAACCTTGAATTTCAATGCCATAGCGTTCACGTAAGTATTTTTTTGCGATACCACCAGCTGCAACGCGCATTGCTGTTTCACGCGCCGATGAGCGACCACCACCACGGTAATCGCGGACACCGTATTTTTGATGGTAAGTGTAATCAGCATGAGCTGGACGGAACTGATGCATGATATTGCCGTAATCTTTCGAGCGTTGATCGGTATTTTCAATCATCATGCCGATAGGCGTACCAGTTGTTTTACCTTCAAAAACACCCGATAAGATTTTGACTTGATCCGGTTCTTTACGTTGTGTTTCAAAACGACTTTTACCGGGTTTACGACGATCTAAGTCAGCCTGCAAATCTGCTTCAGATAATTCAAGGCCAGGAGGGCAACCATCGACAATGCAACCTAGTGCAAGGCCGTGACTTTCACCAAATGTGGTAACGGTGAAAAGTTTTCCATAGCTGTTTCCTGACATAGTAATTTTCCGAACAATAAATAATTAAACAATGAATAGGGTAGCAAATCCGAGGAAGGCAACAAAACCCACTACGTCTGTAACGGTGGTGAGAAGCACGCTACCAGATAAGGCAGGGTCAATCCCCATCTTCTTTAACCCGATAGGAATACTTACACCAGCAAGTGCTGCTGCCACTAAATTAATAACGATAGCTGCGCCAATGAGCAGCCCTAATGCAAAGCTCTTAAACCAAAGCATTGTCACTAAAGAGATGGCAACGGCCCAAATTAAACCATTACTCGCTCCAACGGCCAGCTCTTTGCGAAGTAGCCACCGTTGGTTTTGTTTATTGAGTTGCCCCAAAGCCATTGAGCGAATAACCAACGTGAGTGTTTGGCTACCGGCGATGCCGCCCATACTGGCAACAATGGGCATTAATATCGCTAATGCGACTTGCTTTTCGATAGTGGTATCAAATAAACCAATGACCCATGCGGCTAAGAATGCGGTTAATAGATTGACACCTAGCCAGACTGAACGGCGATGAATACTTTTACCAATTGGGGCAAAGGTATCTTCATCTTCACCTAAACCGGCCATACTTAACATTGAGTGCTCTGCTTCATCACGGATAACATCAACCACGTCATCAATGGTAATACGGCCTAACAATCTATTGTCTGCATCGATTACGGGAGCAGAAATCAGATCGTGCTTTTCAAATCGTAATGCAACTTCATTACTTGGCATGTCAGCGGGAATCGCATCGACTTGATGTGACATGACATTGCTAACGGTTAATGAGCGGCTACGACTAACAATTTGTGACAACGCCAAAGTACCGATGTAGGTGTCGTTATGATCAACCACATACAGGCTATCGGTATTTTCAGGTAAATCGGCCAGCATTCGCAGGTAACGTAATACGACTTCAATGGTTAAATCCGAGCGAATAGTGACGACGTCAGTATTCATTAGACCGCCGGCGGTATCTTCTTCATGGGCAAGAATGGTTTCAATGCGGCGGCGGTGCTGGCTGTCCATGGCACGTAATACTTCACGCATTACATGCTCAGGTAAATCTTGCAGAATATCCGCTACGTCATCGGCATCTAGACCTTCGGTCGCGCTTAATAGGTCTGCCGTGTCCATATTGGTCATGAGGTCTGTACGGACATCATCACCCATGAATGACAAGACATCACCGCGTAGATCTGGGCTAATTATTGGCCAACAGATGCGGCGTTCATGCGGCGGTAAGGATTCAAGAAGGTGAGCGGTTTCAGCCGGATGTAAGCTGGCTAATAATCGACGCATCCTCACAAAACGACCGCTTTGAAGCGCTTCGGTAAGCGTATCAATCGGTTGATTCATGGCATATTGGGAATCAAGCTCAGCCATTAGCAAATCTCAAACGTGGTGGAACAAATTGCAGGCTATTTTAGCTTGCTTGCATGCTGCTGGATAGTGAAAGTTTATGCTGAATTGATTTGCTCGAGTAATAAATCAGAACCTAGCGTTGTTACTTGATCGAGCATAGCCAATGTGTTGTCAGGTAACAGCGATAAATCTGTTTCATTAATGATGCGTTTGACCTCTAAAATACCATTCGGATGCATACTAAAATGATCCAAGCCCATCGCAAGCAATAGTCTGGTGTAACGAGGATCCCCCGCCATTTCACCACACATTGAAACTGGGATGTTATATTTTTTCCCTGCTTCAATGGTCATATGAATAAGGCGTAAAACAGCTGGATGTAATGGATCGTAGAGATAGTTCACATGATCATCAATTCGGTCCATGGCAAGTGTATATTGAATTAAGTCATTAGTACCGATCGAAAAAAAGTCGACATATTGAGCGAGAATTTCTGCACAGATCGCGCTAGCAGGTATTTCGACCATCGCCCCTGTCTCGATTTGACGATCGTAGTCTAGACCTTCTTTATCAAGCTCTTGTTTACATTGATCTAATAAAAATTCTGCTTGTTTGAGTTCTTTCAGTGATGAAATCATTGGAAACATCACTTTAATTTTGCCGAATGCAGACGCTCGTAAGATTGCTCGTAGCTGAGTGCGGAACATGTTGGGTTGTTTTAAACACAGGCGGATAGCACGCAGCCCTAGTGCTGGATTCGTGGCATTCTGAGATAAGTTTCGCCCGCCATCAACTGTTTTGTCAGCGCCTAAGTCAAATGTTCTGATGGTGACGGGGGAGCCATTCATGCCTTCCACAACATCACGATATGCGGCAAGTTGTTCTTCTTCCTCTGGAGGTGCTACCCGGTTCATGTATAAAAACTCAGTACGATAACGGCCGATACCTTGGCCGCCGGCACTACTGATGGTTGTAATGTCTTCCGGTAGCTCGGCGTTAGCAAGTAAGGTAATTGCGGTGCCGTCTTTCGTTTGAGCAGGCTGTGATTTATAGCGACTAAGTGATGAAATATGGGCTTCAAAATCATCTCGACGTTTTTGGTACTCATCTAGTATTTCTACGTTAGCACCGGCGATGATAATGCCATTTTCACCATCAATAATTAACGGTTCATTATCTTGAATGTAACGACGTAATGAGCTAACACCGACAATGGCTGGAATACCTAAACTACGTGCCAAAATTGTAGTATGTGAAGTGGCACCACCATGCTCGGTCACAAAGGCAGCAATGTTTTCATGTTGCATTAAAACGGTATCAGCCGGAGTGAGGTCTTCAGCAATTATTATTTTGTCTTTTAATCGCCCATCGGCAATTTCATGCTCTGCGGGATCACTGTCTGCAAGAATACGGTGAATACGGTTTACCACATGGTCGACATCATCTTTGCGAGTGCGAAGATACGGATCATCCATTTCATTAAATACATTGATTAACGCATCACGTTGTAACTGTAGCGCCCATTCAGCATTGCAGCGACGAGTTTGAATCATTTCAACGGGCACTTTTGATAATGACGAGTCATTAAGCATTAAAATGTGCGTATCGATAAATGATGTGACATCAGCAGGTGCATTTGCTGGAATTTGAGCACGAACGGATTTTAATTGGTTTTTCGCTTCATTCAGTGCTTTTAATAAGCGTTCAACTTCTTGCTCAATGGCAGAGTCAAGGATATTGTATTCAGGCACATCTGGTTTGTTATGGAATAAGATGTGCGCATTGCCAATAGCAATGCCTCGCGATACACCGATACCTTGTAATTCAAGTGTCATTC
>SPJK01004280.1_pt1 | contig 15772 bp, 12 predicted proteins | sample 3741771 | NCBI WGS metagenome assembly SPJK01 (sample SAMN10925997, study PRJNA522277) | cold seep metagenome | isolation source: Elba SIP-enriched marine methane seep metagenome, extraction at timepoint T2 | place: Italy: coast of Elba, Mediterranean Sea | reverse complement strand
GGCTTGGAGCGCTGAAACCCCGCACTTGTATCAGCTACTGGTGAGGCAAGAAGATACTGACGGCCAATTGGTAGAGGTCATTCGACAGCGGATCGGGTTTCGTGTTCTGGAAATCAGGGAAGGGCAATTATTGCTAAACGGACAGCCCATCTACATTCGCGGCGTCGATCGACACGAGACTCATCCGCACAGCGGGCATGTGATCAGCCGGGAGGATATGATACAGGACATTCTGTTGATGAAGCGGCATAATATCAATGCGGTCCGTTCAGCTCATTACCCGAATCATCCGGATTGGTACAGCTTGTGCGATGAATATGGCCTCTATGTGGTGGATGAAGCAAATATCGAGAGTCATCCGCTGGCAAACTATGAGGAGACGCAGATCGGGAATGAGCTAAGCTGGTTGCCAGCACACCTGGATCGTACCCAGCGGATGTTCCATCGCGATAAAAACCATCCTTCCATCATCATTTGGTCCTTGGGTAATGAAGCTGGCCATGGTAAGGTTTTTGAAGCAACCTACCAGTGGTTGAAAGAACAAGATGCTACCCGCCCGGTTCAGTATGAACCCGCAGAGGAGGCGGGCTATACCGATATTTTTTGCCCAATGTATCCGCCCATCGAAAAATTGGTGAGCTATGCAGAGACAGACCCGGAACGGCCGGCGATCATGATCGAGTACTGCCACGCGATGGGTAACAGTGTGGGGAATTTGCAGGACTATTGGGATGCAATCGAACGGTATCCTGCTTTGCAGGGAGGCTTCATATGGGATTGGGTGGACCAATCATTGGAGTACATCAACGACCAAGGTGTTCCTTACCTAGCCTACGGGCATGATTATCACCCTGATTTGCCGACGGACGGCAATTTTCTCAATAACGGATTGGTGGATCCTTATCGCAACCCTCATCCGCACTTGTTTGAAGTGAAAAAGGTGTATGAGCCCATTAAATTCACAACGATTGACCAAGAAAACGGCTGGCTGGAAATATGGAACAAGCGCTTCTTTCATAGCACGGCCGATGTGTTGATCAAATGGTCGCTTCGAGAAAATGGACAGGAAATACAGCATGGGTTTATCGATGCAGCGGAAATCCCTGCGCAGGAGAGAGTTAAGGTGCCTTTTGACTTCAGTCAGTTGGCTCTTAGTGAAAGCAAGGAGTATTTTATCAAATTCAGCGCGCTTACGGCAACAGAAAGTGCTGCTTTACCAAGAGGACATGAAATTGCCTGGAGCCAGTTTCCATTGACGGGCTTAGCCTTGCCGGATCATACTAGCCTAGCGTCTCCAGAAGACGTTTTGCAAATAGTAGAGAACAATGAGCTAGTGGCGATTAGTGGGCCGGAGTTTGAACTGGAGATAGATCGCCGATCTGGTGAATTCCTCTCCTATGCTTACCAGGGCGAGCCAATGCTTCTTGCAGCGCCCCATCCCAATTTTTGGCGACCACCTACTGACAATGACCTAGGAAATGGAATGCACGAATGGGCGGCTGTATGGCGAGAAGCTGGCCGTTCGGCTGTAAGCTCCTTGAGCTCCCCGCCGAATGCTCAGGGAGAGGTAGTTAGCTGGGAAGTAAGCTATGGTTTAGCAGATTCCTTAGAAGCGACGGTACGCCTTAGTTACACTCTTAGAGCAGATGGTTCTATACTAATCAATTATCACTTCACTACCGCACGCAATGACCTGCCAAAAATGCCGCGCTGGGGCATGGAATGGACACTTCCTGGACGGTTCCAGTTTATGGATTGGTATGGCTTGGGGCCACACGAGACCTATTGGGATCGCCGGCTATCAGGAGAAATGGGACGCTGGAAAGGAACAATTTGGGAACAATTGCATACCTACTCCAGGCCGCAAGAAAGTGGCAATAAGAGCGATGTTCGCTGGATGGCAATCTATGGCGAAGATGGAAGCGGCTGGCTGGCTGAAGCTATTTCGGAACCTTTATCAATGAGCGCCTGGCAATTAGATCCTTCCGATTTAGCATTCGCTGCCGGTGAGCAAGGAGCAATCTCCGCTTCGGGCCTGGTGCCGGTGACATCCAAGCACGGTGCTGATCTAGTGCCGCGAAATATGGTTACCTGGAATATTGATTTGCGCCAAATGGGACTTGGAGGCGATACTTCCTGGGGACGACTTGTACATGAGGAGTATACTTTAGATCCACAGCCGTTCTCCTATAGTTTTCGATTAACACCTTTTGGAGGCGAGCGCAAACTTGAAGATCTACTGCGGGAATAAGATTTCCTGGTTGGTGCTAAAGTAGTTTCGCCAGGGGCGTGCGGTCAGTTTATTGGAAAGTAAGAGCAAGTCCAGGTATTCTTCATAAATACGTCGTTCCTGATCTAGTAATAGCTCGTCTCTTTTTAGTAAGCCCTCGGCGGCTTGTAGATAGACTTCTGCCCGGCTAATGCCTTGGCTTTGCAGGGCCTCGATGCCGAAACGATTATTGAATTCCTCACGTTCGGCATGTAAGCGGCGATAGTTTTCCAATTGAGCAGCTAGGCTGGATTCGGCGGCCTGTAGATTTTGTAACCAAGCCTCAGAGCGTTCGCGACCGCGATTCGTTTCTTCTAGTTCTTCTAATTGCAAGTATTGTTTTTTCACACTGTTGGCGGTCCGAAAAGGGAGGGCAATACCCGCTCCGATGGTCAGTTCTTCCGAAAATGGGTTGCCGTTATCTCTGCCGCGATACCGCACTTGCAGGAAGTTTAACCAATTTCGATCCTCCGCCTCTTCGGCCTCTAATTCCAAGGCAACTAATTGCCGTTCAATTTCTTGTTCGGCGACACGGAGCGGCAGGACAATGGTGTCAGCCTGCAATTGTCGGAAGTTGGATTCTACCTGTTCAATAGATAACCAGTCGTTGAGCAAAACAGTGTCTACATTGGCCGGTAACCAAGCATCATAAAGTTGATAGGAGGCCGCTAATCGACGACTGATCAATTCCTGTTTTTGACTCAGGTTGAGACGTTCATCTTGCAGTTGCAGCCAATCTTGGTAACTGTTTTCCCCGTCTTCCAGTATCCGTGCCTGGATGAGGCGATCCTGATCGGCTAAATGCCGTTGACGAGCTTGCAGGAAAGTAGCGTAGGATTGTTGATGCCAAGTGTCAATGAGGACCTCATAGCGGTTGTAGAGCAACTCTTCGAGCTGGCCAGATTGCTGCAATAGGCGTAACTCATATTCACGTTGATTGACTTGTCGCTGCACACGAATCTGTCGGCCTGAATTGAACTGCAGCCGCACAGCATATTCCTGTAGCGCTGGATTGAACTCATGGGTTTCCGTTCGGAACTCAACTTCTTCAACGACCGGAATACTGAGTTGTCGCTCGTTATCCGAGAAGAAAGCAAGCTCCTGTTGAAAGGCTTGATAACGCGTGTTATCCCAGGCTGATCGCAAGATATCACTACTGGCAACTGTGGCAGGAGCTTGGCCGGAAGATTGGATGGAGGTACTTAGTCCGACAAGGAACAGTGCAATTCGTAACGACATGGCTTTATTCCTCAATTTGTTCGACCAATACCCGTTCACCCTGCATGAGTGCGTTGTCGGGGGAAATTTGCAAAAGGACTTCGCGTCCCCAGGCTTGTACATTTGGATCACGACGCATCCGGACGGGTAGCTCTCTGATCTTATTCCCTAAACCGATTATTTCACCTTGAATAGTGTATTCTGTGTCCTGAAGAGAGGAAACGCTAAGCAGGTCTCCCATTTGCAAGTTAGTCAGCAAGCCTTCGGGGATGTAGGTGGTTACTTGGTTAGGGTGTAATTGGTAGATGTTGACAATCGTCGCACGAGCTTCTATTTGTTCACCGGGTATGAAATTCACATTACCGATAACGCCATTGACTGGTGCTTTTATTACTAATTCGGCGACTTGCCGCTCGATTTCCGAATCTTCGATCGCTAGTTGTTGAAAACGGGTGTCAAGTGACTGTAGTTCGGCATTTGTCTCTTGGCTGAGGTGCTGTATTTGTAGATCAAAGGAAGTGCCAATGGTCGCCAACTCGGACTGTAGGGCGGATAATTCAGGGTCTTCGTTAGAACGAATTTGAGAGGATTCCATGCTTTCCAAACTAGATAGTAGCTGCTCATTACGTGCCAAGACGGCCTGCCGCTCTGTAATCTTATTTTCGATTTCGAAGATGGCGTCCTTGCGCGCTTGCTGGAGCTCACTTATACGGGTGTCTCGTTCGGTGAGTACTTCATTGCGTTCGGCTCGTACACGTTGTTGATCTTGTTCAAGACTGGCTTGCAGGAAGGGAATTGTGCGCTGTTCCAAAATGGCCAGGGTTTCTCCTGCCGTGACGGTTTGTCCTTCTTTTACTAAAATCTCATTGACCCAGGCTGCCTGATCGAGGCTGAGGTCCAGGTCCGGGTTTTCGGCTATCCCGTAAAAGGTAGTGGGACGCAACTGTAATTGACGCGTAAAAGGCACCATTACCAGTAAGCCGACCAGCATAAGAACGTAGACAGGATTGATCTTCATAGCCTAGAGCGCTTCAGTCTGTTGTTTGCGATTGATTCGTACATCAAAAAGAACCCCCGGTGCCAAGAGTGCTTCCAGAAGCTCTTCCTCTTTAGCTCCCGGCTTTAACACGGTTACATATTCGTAGCGAAAGAGTTCGCGTTCAGTGAAGGCTTCCACCGAAAGTTGAAGCTGCCGCAACTCAAATCGTTTGCAAAATCGTTGTAGAATGGCTTCGACATCTTCTTCGCCAAAAGGATCATGGCGGTCACGCTTGAAGCGGACGCTTCCCAATTGTTGCGTCCGGCCAAAAGGGGAGTAACGCAATACAAAAGCCGCCCCACAGAAAGCCAGAATGCCGGCAAAAGCCGCATTGAAACCATATACACCACAGGCAATACCAGTTGCCAGTGAGGCAAACATGAAGATGATATTACGCGGATTGATAATGGAGGTCCGAAACCGAATAATGGCCAGTGCGCCCAGCATGCCCAGGCCACGAGCCAGACTGTCGCCGATCGCGTGCATGACAGTAGCCGCAACAATAGCACCTAAAATCAAGGCTTGCAAAAAGTGGTGAGACAACCGGATCTCAGCGGTCGTTTTTTCATACGTAAAAGCCAACAGGCAACCCAAAACAAAGGCCAATAACATGGCGTAAGCCGTAGAGATAAATGTGGGGTTGGCCACATTGGTTTGGAACAGTGATAAGTCGATCATGCAGTTTTGTAGTAAGCAGGCCGAAAGTTAACTAAAAGTAAACTCAAAGTTAACTCAAGCAAGGAACTGCCCAAAGAAACGACACCTGGATTGCCTAAATCCAATAACGTTTTGCACATCGGCCCAACGATTTATAGCTGATCTACTGTCTAGCAGTATTGACACGGCTTCTTGGGGTTGGCTATTAACCACAAAGGGCATGAAGATTTTACTCAATTCAAAGAAGACTTAGCGTTCTTTGCGGTTAATTCTTGACTGGCCCTAAGCCTATTTGCCACTAGATATAGCTTAGAACCTGTGTCAATTGAAAGTTTTCAAAGCGCAGGGCCCTTTTTAAACTGGACTTTCGGCAAAGCTGGAAGTGATAGAGGGGCAAGGGTAGCGGGTAGAAGGACAAAGGAAAAACAAGTCAGTAATTCTCAAGATCGGCATGTAGCCCCGTCCTTCTACCTACTACCTTAGGGTTCGTACGGGCCCGTATCTCTCTACGGACTTTCACCGAAAGTCCAGCAAAAATATGAGATGATGAAAAAAATCTGCCTTCTCCTATTCCTATTAGCCACCTACAACAGCAGCCAGGCCTGTAGTTGCTTCTATGTGGAGACCTTCTGCGCCTCTATCAATCCCGATTACTCGGATGAATACAATGTCGTTCAAGGTAAAATCTTGACTAAGTATACACTCGCAGACCAGGGGGGCTTCCAGATTCCCTTCATGGATGTAGAAGTAATTGATTTACATCATGGTCCAACGATGGATTTGGATACGATTACCTTGATTGGTCAAGACGGGGTAAACTGCGCTACTAATCTAGGTGTGTTTGCCGAAGGGCAGGAGATCATTTTTTACATGTGGGCACCAGGCGTTCCTTTTCTGCCGGAAACTGTTGCTGAGCAGTTGGTACACCCGGCCACTGAGTTGGATGGCTGCGGTGATTCTTATCTATTTGTGCAAGGCGAGCAGGTTAGCGGCCCGATCCGGCCAGGAGTAGAGACTGTTCCGTTGAATAGCTTTCTGGAATCACTTAGCAATTGCCTCAGCTTCACCACAGGAACGATAGAGGAGGAAGCGTTTCAGCACATGCAAGTCGCACCGAATCCTACCAGCGAGCAGATCACGCTATTTCATGATGGCTTGGCTTTGGATCGCGCCGAGTTATACAATGCACTGGGTGAAATCCTTATCGCAGATACGCAATTGATCCAATCCAGTGGAGGTCGTTATGAACTGCCAAGTAGCAATTTGCCGGCCGGGTTATATACACTGGTGGTGTATGCCGAGGACCGTCGGAAGGCGCTGCGGGTGGTGGTGCAATAGGAATTTCCCCAAGCTGTAGAGAGTAGAATGGCAAGCGCATGGCGCTTTATTCCAATGAAGAAGCCCCAACTCGTGACAATCCGACGAGTTGGGGCTTTTCTGTAGCGGTCTCGGGAGGAATCGAACCTCCATCCCAGGCTCCGGAAACCTGTATACTATCCGTTGTACTACGAGACCGGATGCGGCATATCTGCAGCGGGCACAAAGGTAGTCCTTTTGCTCGAATTGTGCAATGCTTTACTGCCTGTGTGAATATCCGTATCTTCGCAGGAAGACTACTCTACGATACTGTGAGAAAATTACTGGGCATGCTGCTCGCCGTGGCGGCCTTGACGGCTAAAGGCACGGCGCAAATGGATTGTAGCGCCCTCGTTCCCTACGAATCGGGAACGGAATGGGTCTACCAGTGGTATGGGGCTGATGAAAAAGCCACCTTCCAAAGCCACCGCTTGGTGCTACCCGATGGGGTGGATGAAATGGCAGTCCAACTGGAAATCGTCGATGCATTAGGCGACACAATTTACCAGGGACAATATCACACCCGCTGCGAAGAACATGGCCTGTATGAAGGCCTCATCGGTAAGCTCACGCCCGATATGCTTTCCTCCCTCAATAATCTAGATCTCGATACGCAGGAAGATGGCTGGTTGATCCCGCACGGGCTCGCCCCAGGAGATACCATCGCACAGTCCTACTCGCGGATATCGGCCAGTCAGGATGGGCAGGAGTTATTGGAACTCGATCTGGCTATCGGCCCGGTCAATGTATTATCGCAGGAAGATCTCACCACGCCGGCCGGCGGCTTTCCCTGCGTAGTGATGGCCTATGAATTGTGGGTGACGAGCATTGTACGAAAACGTTTCCGACTCCGCGATTGGTGGTCACCAGGTATTGGCGTGATCAGACGGGAAGTCTTCGACCGACACGGCCGCTTTTTTGGCTATTGTGAATTGGTTGGTTTTGCGAAGAAGTAATCACGAAAGAGAAGGATTTTGATCAAAGCCTTAACGGTACTTTTTAATGGTACTGTCCAGCCAGTCATTAAGATCCGGCACCCACCGCAATCGTAATACGATCAAACCATAAACAGCGGCTATCAGTATTGATCGAATCACTACATCTGTTAGAAAATGCCCACCCATTGGAGCAAGGAGGTTCTGCCCGAAGTAGATCAGCCCACCTAGCAGACTCAATTTCAACATGTTAAGCGAATAGGGATGCAAGCGATAGAAGGAATAAATAACCCCTTCGAGCGTCAGGTTAGATATAATCACCGTGATGGCGGTCGCGATTCCGGCACCAATTATTCCATAAGCTTTGATCAGGAAGTAGTTGGTCAGCGCTGCTAAAAAGCCAGTGAATAGGGTAGTGGATAAATGCCAACGATAGCGTTCGCTAAGGCTCAATAGGTTGCCATTGTAGCCGTGAATAACGTGTATGAGCTGTGCTGCCCCAAGCCAGATAGCGACCGATCGGGCAGGTCGAATTTGCTCACCAATTAAGAGAATGGCATTGTCCAGGTTGGCAAGAATCCCAATATACAGTAGAAGCGCCACTGCGTAATTGGCCAGGGCGGTGCGCTGAAAGAGCGCTTTAATCTCGGCAAGATCATTATTCTTCCAGTATTCCGAAAATAGCGGCATAGCGATCTGACTAACTGCCATGTGTGGCATGATGATGATCGTAGAGATAAAGTAATAGATCGCATAGATGCCATTAGCCGTGAAATTGATCAAAGCGGGGATCATGATGCTGTCGACGCGATTGGTCAACTGGTTGCCAATGCCACTGAAAATGGTGAAGGAGTTGTAGCGAGTCATTTCTCGTACTTGATCCCTTTTATAGGCTGGCCAGTTGATGCGGAGGTGCCATTCTTTCATGCGCCATATATAGACAACTAGGCCAAGCACCAGTAGCAATTGTTTCCCTACGATCAATTGGATAAACTGGTCGATATTAATCCAGTTGAAGTAGTAACAAAAAATGAGCCCAGTGGTGAACACCCGAGCCAGTAGATCCTTGAAAAACAGGGTGATGCTCGGACGCAGTAAAGCCGTCAGATAAGCACTAAGAACCTCGAACCAAAGGGTGATTAGTAGCAATAAAGGGACGAGCTGGAAGTGCTTATCGAGGAAGGCGGCGTTCTGCTCATTTTGAAACCAAACCCTAAAAGTGTCTTCGAACAACCACATACTGCTCAACACCAGCAGGAAACCGGCATGTGCAACTAGTAAGGCTAAGCCCAGGAAGCCATTATGGCGTGCTTCGGCCGATCGAAAATAAGGGAAGAAGCGGATTAAACCAGACTTTACGCCAAGACCGGCAATGATCGCAATGACGGTGACCGTAGGGAATAACCAATTGATAAAGCCATAAACTTCTAAACCAACAAGACGAGGGTAGAGGATAGTACCATTCAGGAAGCCCAAGGCTACTCCCAGGTACATCCAAATACTTGCCTTTAAGCCTTGTCGTTGGATAACTCCCATATAGGTATTCGCTAATTCCTCATTTGTTGTAGGGCGTCTTGGTAGAAGCCTGCCAGTTGACGTGCATGTTGCCGCTTTTCAAAGGCGCTCATGACCTTTTCGCGGTTTTTAGGTTGTAGCTCCCAGCTCGAGATTTGAAAAAGCCTTTCAGCGTAGGTAATAACGTCGCGTTCTGTTACCAGGTATCCATTAACACCATCTTCCACCAATTCGGGTATTCCGGAGTGCAAAGTGCTGACAACCGGCAACTCCATGGCCATGGCCTCCATGATCGCATTCGGGATGCCCTCCATGTCGCCATCTACTTGTCCGGTGACGCTATGATGTAAAAATACATGTGCTTGCTCCATAAGCTCCCGAGCCTCCGCTGGCGAAACAAAACCGACGAATTCAACCCGATCTTGAATGCCTAACTCTTGGGTTAATTCCTCCAGGCCCTTGCGCATTGCTCCATCGCCAGTGATGAGGTACCGCCAATCAATGCCTGGATGTTGTTGCTGGAATAGGGCCAATGCCCGCAAGCTATACTCGTGCCCTTTTTTTTCTCTGATGCTGGAAACTTGCAGGAAGGTTAATGGAGCCTTTTCAGGAGCAGGGTTTTGGCGTTGAAAGAAATCGGTATCCGTTCCGTAGTAGAGAATGTAGTGTCGGGGAATGTTGACACCGGAGCGCGCTACATTGTCGCGCATGAAATTGGATACAAATATGGGGAAGACATCTGGTCGTTGGAATAGTTCGTTTAGGCGCGCTCGATAAAGCGCCTTTTTTAACATCAACGAAGCATCAAAACCATGGAAATGCACAAATATCGGGCGATCGCCCCCTTGGTAATTGTCTATGAAGTATAGGCCATCTGTTCCAAAATGACAGTGAACGATAGCTGGTTGAAAGCTAGTCATCACCTGGTGTATAGCATGCCTTAAGGGCGTGTTGCGGTAGGCCATCCTGATACCCAGCTGAGCTAAACGATTGCTAAGGAATCGTTGAACGACTGATAGTGGGCAATGGGTGAGTTTGGGCATCGGGAATTTCTCCGGATACAGGCGCTTTGTGCAAAGGACATGCAAGTCGAGCCCATGATCCAGTAAGCCGGTCATTTCATTGTAAATGAACGTTTGGGTTGAATCATTAAACTTTCGAATAAATTCAAGCACCTTCATGCTGGTTGTAGATTTTTTGGCTCATCGCTTGGAGCTGTTCGTACTCTTGATCAATGTGTGGGAGCCAGCTGAGTAAGCGTTGAAACGGGCGTGTAGGGTAGGACCGCACAAGCTTCGGATTAATCGCCCCTTGCAGGCTTAGTGCCGGTAAATCAAATTGCCACCCTTCGGTAATGAGTTGCTCAATTTGCATCCCACGCTTACTACTTAGATCTGCCGGAGCATGCATCAATATACAGCGATCAGGACATTTTTGAGCGAATTGGAGTAAACAGCTATTGTAAGCTGACCATATCTTCAAAGCATGATAAGCCTGCCAAAGAGGAAGAGGTCGCCATTTCCCAAACTCCCCTCGCTTCACAATGGAAGCTGCTACTTTGGCGGGGTCGCGGAAAATCAGAACAAACTTGGCCGCTGGCACGGCCTTCTCCCATAAAGGCAGGAATAAGCTAACACGAGGATCTTTAAAACCTCCCTGTTCAACGTCGCCCAGCACTTGCCTAATAAATTGTTGAGCCTTAGTAACTCGGCTTGCACTATGTTCTTGCAGGAATTTGGCTGGTTTGGTGACGTTCCAAAATGAATACCCTTCCTCTCGGAGCAGCTCGTCATGAAAACGGATTAAACTGGTCTCTTCGAAATAGCCATCGCGATTAGCAGAACTGGCAGGCAAGAGGTTGCTACCCATAAACAATCCAGCCTGATGAAATGCTTTGGCCACCAGCGAGGTGTTGGACCGATGCATTCCAGTGATAAATAGCAGCCTTTTGTTGCCTTGGTCGGACATCATAGCGGTTTCAAACGCACAAAAGTAGCTAATATTGATAGTATTTCTTTGGCGAGGTAATGCTATCTTTCCCGCACTGAAGTGTACCGTTATGATCGATGAGAAACCGCTGATCACTATTGTCACCCCAACCCACAATCGCCCGGATCTACTTCTGCGCGCGGTACGTTCTGTATTGGCGCAAACCTATTCGAATTGGGAGCTGGTGATTGTGGATGATGCCTCTGAGGAAAAGATGGCTGAGGTCTTACAAGATTTGTTGCAGCAGCACACCAACATACGAGTACTCCGCAACGAGCAATCCTTGGGGGCTTGCGCTACCCGCAATCGAGGAATTGCAGCAGCAAAGGGAGAATACGTCGCTTTTTTGGATGACGATGATGAATACACCCCCGAACGCCTTGAGCGGCTAATGGAAAAACTTCGGGATGGCGGGAATTGGTCGTTCGTATGTTCTGATTACCACGAACTACGCCCGGGAGGACCTCGTGTAAGTCGCAAGAGCGGACTGATCACGCTGGAGCGGGTCTTGTGGTTAAATGTGACCACACCTTCTGTACTGACCTACAAGACGTATCTCGACGATGTCGGAGGCTTCGATACGAATTTGGTAGCTGCGCAGGATTATGACTTGTTTACCCGCCTGATCAAAGCGTTTGGTCCGGCTTACCGGCTAGCCGATGTGCTTTATACCTACCACCAAGAACATTTGGGGCCTCGCATTACCACCAACCGGTCGAAGCGTTTCCGCGGCTACTACGACTTCTACCGTAAGTTCAAGGCCGACATGACGCGGGAGCAACGGGCCTTTTATTTGTTCCGCCTATTGAAAGTTCAAGGCAAGCGTCCATCCATTCGACAGTATTGCGGGATGGTACCCTGGCGCTTTCTGCCCATGGAATTCAATACATTCCTCTTGGAGGAAACCTCCTTTTATCTATATTTGGCCCGAATCAAAGCCTTCTTTAACAAGTGAAGGAATTAGCCCTAAGTGTGATCGTTTGTACCTACAATCGCGATAAATTCATTCGCGATTGCCTGGTCGGTTTGCTGGAACAGGATGCCTCACCTGAGCAGTTCGAAGTGGTGTTGGTCAATAACAACTCGACGGACCGCACCGAGGAAATTGTGCAGGCTTTCATCAAGGAGCATCCGGATTTTCCGATTAACTATGTGGTGGAGAAACAACAAGGCTTATCCTATGCCCGCAACCGAGGTATTGAAGAAAGCCAAGCGGCCCTTGTTACCTTCATTGACGATGATGCCATTCCGCGGGAAGACTTTGTTAGTGGCATCGTTGCGTTCTTTGCCAATCACCAGGAGGCAACGGCAGTTGGAGGGAAGGTGATTGCTACCTTCGAGACCGCACGACCCGCCTGGGCCAACCGGTTTAGCGCAGGTTTGTACTTCAGTCATTACGATAAGGGGAATCGCCTCTTTCGCTATACGAAAGGGTACCCGATCGGTTGTAATATGTCCTTTCGTAAGTCTTTCTTTGACCAGTACATCAATTTTAACCCGGATCTTGGGCGGAAAGGCAAGAGTGGAGAGGGCTTTGAGGAAAAAGAGATATTCGCAACGATGCGTCGAGAGGACTTACCTTATTACTACGACCCGAACTTGTCGGTCTTGCACCAAATCGATGATGAGCGGCTTTCGAATCCCTATCAAGATAAGCTGGCTATCGGCTTAGGTTATAGCAATCACCAGATGTTTTGCAAGGAAGGTACCCGCTGGACCTGCTTTCGCACCTTGATCTCTATTATTGCGAAGTACGGAGCGGCTGTCTTACTAGCCATTGGATATCTGTTTCTTGGCCGACCAGCAGTTAGTAGGCATCTGCTGCGTTTCCGATACCTCGTGCTTAGAGGGTTCCTGGAGCGCCTGCTAAACTAGCCTTTATCCTTTTCGCCCTAGGTAGATCATTTCTTCTTTCATGAGTCCAAAGCGCCAATCCTCCTCGGCGCTGAATGATTGTACATAATCATCAATCAGCACATTAAATCCAGCGCGCTCAAGGCGCTTTGGGTAATCTTTTCCGTACCATCGAACATGATCCTCTTGCCCAAAGGCCTTTAGTCGTTCCTGCGGAGAAGTAATGCTGAAATCCTCGTAGGTTTCTTCCCGGGCATAATCCATAGGTACCTGAAAAATCCCACATCCTCCGGGTTTCATGACGCGGTACAATTCCTGCATGGCCTGATGGTCATCAGGGATATGCTCCAGGATATGGTTGCAGAGGATAAAATCAAAGGTATTATCTGGGAAAGGGATAGCAGTCGCGTCGATTGTGATGATTTCCACCTCACCAGGGTAATCGTAGACCTCTGGAAAGAGATCACCGGCGGTGTAATCAATATGACTCAACTGGGTCAACCTGCGGTAGAAGAACTCTTCCGGCGCAAAATGCAAAACCCTGATTGGCTGGCTAGGATTCAGGATTGACAGGTGTTCCTTGATGTACAGCCACAGTAGACGGTGCCTTTCTAGTGACCCACACTGATGGCATTCAGCATTTACCCGGTTTTGGACACCAAAAACACCAAACTCCCGGAATTCTGATTCGCAGATGGGGCAAAATACCCCCTTTCCTCGATGCTGCCACTTGTTCTTTGCTCGAAGCAGACCGCGATAGCTCCGCTTTAGGCTCGATTTCAACGTCATATCCTACTTCTTCTTTCCTTTTTTCTTCTTGGTAGATTTAGGTTTGGGCGCGGGTGCAGGTTTAGCCTCCTCTGCGACCACTGGTGGCGCTTGGCGGTAGGTCCATACCCCATAGCCGATCAAGCCAAATAGAATGAGCAGAGAAGAAAGCATAGAAATATTGCTACCCATGCGATAGTGATCGGGGTCAAATCGGAAAACGATCTCATGCTGACCGGCTGGAACCCGCAATGCGCGCAAGACGTAGTTTACCCGGATGTGTTCCACAGGTTCACCGTCGATCGTCGCCTTCCAGCCCTTGTCAGGACCATACCAAACTTCGGAGAAGACAGCAAGCTGCTCGTTACTACTATTACTGGTGTAAGTGAGGCGATTTGCGCGATATTCGGTCAGATTAATACTTCCCTGACCATCGGGGTTCAATCCGCTTACGTAGTCGCTGAAATCTTGATGAATTACTGCGGTTGTCGCAGGATTAATACCTTCGACTGCAGCAATTTCTTCGTTATTCGAAGCAGCTAATTGAAGGGTGTCGACGAACCAGGCATTACCCAAGGCAGCGGGGTTTTGCTGTATCGACTCTTGCCCATCCTGCCCACGTGCGATGAAATATTTAGCATTTAGCATGTTCAGCACACTCTGATTTCCTCTGCTTAGGTAGCGATCAATCATGTCTTGATAGCGCTGCAGCTTGGCTGGGTGATAGCCACCAATCGTTTTATGGAAATAGGAAGCACTGGCCGACTCAAACGGATTCGTAGTTACATCGAAGACCCGGTAATGCGGATCGGGATCCTCCATGATCTGTGTGTCTACGGGGCGTGGTTGGAAATTTTGCTGGTAAGCTCGTTCCGGGATAAAGTCATCATTGGTTAGGTAACGCAAATTCACACCCATCAAATCCACCACAGTCAGCAGGCCAATTCCTGCGAGGAATATGGGTAGCTTAATGCGTTCCTGCAGGTAAAAGTATAGCAGAGCACCGCTCACCGCAACAAAAAGGAAGCTGCGGAAGGCGTCACTTCGCATTAAATCTTGACGTGTTTCTACCAGCGAAGCCTGCAGGGTAGACAGCACATCAGGGGGAAGTTGGCCACCCAGCATTTGGCTTAAGCGCGATGAATCGGATGGATTCGTGAAGTCAAAGAAAGATGGCCCTAGAATGGCATAGAACAAGGCAATCGCAGCCAAAGCGCCACCACCAATCTTGAGTGCTCGCAAAATCTCTTCCTTGCTCGATTTGCCCGCTACGATTTGATGGAGTCCTAAAAAAGCGAACAAGGTGACCAGGAAGGCTGAGACACTATACACGGAGTTAGGTGTCCGGAATTTATTAAACAGAGGAGCATAATCGAAAAACAAACGATTAATGAACTCCAGGTTTTTTCCCATTGATAACACATAGGTCAAAAGGATGCCTAAACCTAACCACCATTTAACAGGCCCCTTGACCAAGAATAAGGACATGATGAAGAACAAAAAGATGACTGCCCCGAAATAGGACGGTCCGCTGGTGAAAGGTAGCTCTCCCCAGTATAAGGGAGCTGATAATTGATTGGGAATGCGATCGCTCATTCGGCTTAGGGCATTCCCAAAGGCAGAGCTTTTATCTGTTCGCTCAGAAGTACTCCCGCCAGCTACTCCTGGGATGAAGGTAGCCATTACGTCACCGGTTCCGCTGCTCCATTGCATGGCATAGTCCCATGCCAGCCCATCAACTTCTGAACTATTTTGTTCATTGGCTGATTGTCCCTCCTTTTCAAGGATGGGCTCCCCCCGCATGGTGTCCTGGGCGTACTCGTAGGTTACCCAGAGGTTGGAGGATGTTGACCCAATGGCCAGTAAGCCGCCGATGGCTAAGGCGCCTACCGCTTTGAAAAAATTAGGGAGTTGTTCTTTTTTAGCGGCGTTGATTAGTTCTGCTATACCCCAAATGATAAGGGTGAGTGTAAGGTAGTAGGTCATTTGGATGTGATTGACCATCAGGTCAAGCCCCATACCCATTGCGAACACTAGGCCACCTAAGATCAACCGTCCACGGAAGGCTTGGTGCATACCAAGTACGATCAATGGCAGAAAAGCAATCGCTTTGATCTTGGTGATGTGCCCAGCCTCATAGAGCGTCATGCTATTGGTCGTGAAGCCAAAAGC
>SPJK01044560.1_pt1 | contig 15781 bp, 16 predicted proteins | sample 3741771 | NCBI WGS metagenome assembly SPJK01 (sample SAMN10925997, study PRJNA522277) | cold seep metagenome | isolation source: Elba SIP-enriched marine methane seep metagenome, extraction at timepoint T2 | place: Italy: coast of Elba, Mediterranean Sea | reverse complement strand
GCACAGGCGGTCAAACACCGGATCAAACAATTGATCGACGCCGAAGAGCCAAAAAAAATCCTGTCAGATGATAAGCTTGTGGCGCTTTTGGATGGCGAGGGCATCCGCATCGCCCGCCGCACCGTTGCCAAATATCGCGAGGCAATGGGGCTTGGCAGTTCTGTCGAACGACGGCGGCAGAAAAAACTATCTTAACAATTGATTAGCCGGAAAAAGCCGATTGAGTTTCCGGTCAGGGTCGATTTTGCTTTGCAAGCCTTGAAAAGAGTCGCACAATAATCTTCCGACGGACGGACGATTGGCTGTTCCAAACTGTCAATCGGTTAGTACGCCCGCCGTTCCCTGCCATCATCCTGATGGCAGAGTAAAGGCAGGGTCGCCCCCCTTTGGCGCACAATCTGCGCCACCAAGTTCCGATCCTGCCACGCGTTGTAACGCGGCGCTGCCATTTGTGTGTGCGGCAGTGCCCCGATAGGAAAGGAACGGACTTTATGCAGATCCAAGTTACCGGAAAACATATCGATGTTGGTGATGCCTTGACGAACCATATGCAAGACAGGCTCGACACAGGGATTACGAAATATTTTGACCGCTCTGTGGATGCCCACATTGTGCTGTCAAAGGAAGGACCTATGTTCCGGGCGGACTGTTCAGTTCACTTGGCCTCAGGCATTTCCCTGCAGGCCCAATATGAAGCCGGCGATGTCTATGCCAGTTTCGACGGCGCCGCAGAGCGTCTTGAAAAGCGGGTCAGGCGGTATAAACGCCGCTTGCGCAATCACCATGACAAGCACAAGGGGCAACCCTTGCCCGCCGCTGATGCGGATTATTTCGTGCTGCGCGGTGAAGACCATGCCCAAACGGCAGAGCCTGAGACCCTTGATCCGGTGATCATCGCTGAATCCACCAAGGCAATCAAAACCATGTCAGCGGGCGAAGCGGTGATGCAGCTTGAATTGCATGACAGCCCCGCGCTTGTGTTCAAGAACGCAGGTCATGGCGGCGTAAACGTGGTGTATCGGCGTGAAGACGGCAATATCGGGTGGATTGATCCACCAAGCAGCTGATCTGATCAGCGACCACAAGGGGGCGCAGCATCTGCTGGGCCCTCTTTTTTTGCCCGCCGCAAGTAGGGGCCAGGGCAGAACACCATTTTGGCAGGCGTAATTGCCACATGGTCAAGCAAGATGGCGGGCGCTATGAAACCCGCCGCATAGAAACGAGGACTTGGATTAGTCATGGATTTCGCCGATTTGCTGGGCCCCGACCACATTGCCTGTGGCCTGAAAGCAACCAGCAAAAAGCAGGCCCTGCAGGCCGTTGCCGACCACGCATCAAGCGTATCCGATTTGCCTGCACGTGATGTCTTTAACGCATTACTGGAACGTGAACGGTTGGGCTCAACCGGCGTTGGCGGTGGCGCGGCAATCCCGCATGGAAAATTCGAAGGGCTGGACAGGCTGCATGTCCTGATTATGCAGCTTGAAACACCGATTGATTTTGATGCGGTGGACCATGAACCGGTGGATTTGTTGGCTGTTTTGTTGGCCCCCGAAGCGGCAGCGGCAGAACATCTGAAGGCACTGGCCCGTGTATCACGCCTGCTGCGCGATCAACGTGTGCGTCAGGCCCTGCGCGGTTGTGATAGTTCAGATGCGATTTATGCCTTGGTCACTGCGCAAGATCAGGCTGCCTAAGACTGCGCCAATCACGTCACTCAATGAACTGAAAACGGCACCTTGTCGTAATGCAAGGCCCCGGCAAAGGCTGCCTCGCGGCTATCAACCAGCGCAACACAATCACCATTGTCCAAATGAACGGCGAACAAAACCGTGTCGCCCGGCATGTTATCAAGCTCAGGTACGCCGGTGACATCGCGGGCCTTCACAGGCTTGACATAAACCGCATCAGGCGTTGCCATTAGCTGGTCAAAGCGGGAAGGGGTCAGCATTGTTGAATAAGCGGTCGTCATACTTGCTCTCCTTCTGCGCCCCCGGGGTTGGTGTTGCCGGTATCGTTACTGTTACGATTGGTGTGGTCGTTTTCCCTGCCTGTAATGGTCAGTGCTTCGACCTTATCAGTATTTGATTTGCCGATTTCGATTTGTTGCACAACCCGCGCCGGGCGTGGCCGGGTCAAGTCAATCTCAAGCAAGCCATTATTCAAGTCCGCGCCGGTGACCTCAATCCCTTCGGCCAGCACGAAGCTGCGTTGGAATTGGCGGGCGGCAATGCCGCGATGCAGGTAAACCCGTTCTTCGTCATCGACCTGCTTGCCGCGGATCATCAACTGCGTATCTTCCAACGTGACCGTCAGATCATCGCGGGTAAACCCCGCCACAGCGATTGAAATACGCAACCGTTCCTCATCCACCTGCTCAATATTATAGGGGGGGTACCCCTCATTCGCAGATTTGGCAACGCGGTCCAAAACCCGTTCCATATGATCAAAGCCCAACAAAAAGGGGCTGTTCATCAGTGTCACTCGTGACATGCGGTCCTCCTTCAAGCGACCGAAGTTTGAAACACCCGTCCATCGGCATGTTTCCCATCCCCTTAATGTGGGGATTTTTCCGCATGTTTACAAGATAAAGCCGTAAGGTTAATGGCCGCTTAACCAAGCACACCGAATATCGCCACGCCGATAGAGCTGGCGATTGCGTAGCCAAAAGTGCCGGTCAAAACCCCCGGCGTCACCAGCCCACGCCAGCCCATGGCCCCCGCCTGTGCCGCCGCCGTGCCTGCCCCCAACACACAGGCGTTTGAGCCGATGACCATTTCGGCCACCTCAAGCTTCAGCAATTTGCCGACAACCAGCAAAAACACCAGATGAACGCTCAATATCAGGGCGGCAAAGGCAAATAAAACCAAGCCCTTATCCACCATCAGGCCGATATCTGCATGAGTGCCGATCGCCACAAAAAAGAAATACATCAGCAACAAACCCAGCTGAAAACCCTGATCTGCCATTTTCGCAAACAAGGTCGGCCACAGGCTTGCCGCCGCAATCACCAACACTGTCGAAACAAGGATTGATGCTGAAGGCCAGCCCAATAAGTCTGCAAGCAAACGACCCAACAAGGTCAGGATCAGGCCCGTCATCACCGCAGCCGCAACCGGCAATATGGCAAGGGGCGCGCTGTCATGGGCTGCCGCATCAGCGTCTTCACCGATGGACGCGTCAGACGCCACAACGAAACGCGATTGAATAAACCGCATGGCGGGCAGCGCGGCAATCATAATCCACAACACCGTCCCGGCAATATTGTCGGCGGCGATGGCAGCGGCCTTCACCCCATCGGCCAAACCGATGGTTTCGGACACAGCCGCGAAATTAACCGACCCGCCAATATAGGTGGCGGCGAACACGGCTGCCAGGCCCGGCTCCTCAGCGCCTAGGGGCAGCACCGCAACACCCAAGGCGACACCCAGCAATACGCCGATGGACCCAATGATGAAGGCCAGAAACACGCGCCCGGATTCTTTTACGATGCGGCGCAGGTCGGCCTTGTACAACAACAACATGATGGCAAGCGGGATAACCTCTCCCCAAATCAAATCATAGGCGGGGGCATCCATCGGCAGAATTTTGATATTCGCCAAAAGCGTACTTAGGAAAATCACCCACACCACGCCGGACACAATCTTGCCGTAGCGTGTCTTGTCGATAAAGGCACCAAAGGCCGCTAACCCAAACAGGGCGGCCCACATCATCGCGTGATTATCAGCGGGGATCAGACTTTCCATCGAAAATCAGCCTTCCAACGGTTCGGGGATCAGGCACAAATAGTTGGTGATGTTGTATTTCATCCCCTTTGTGACCGGGGCACCGCGATGCAGATGGGTCCAAAAGGGCGGGAACAACACCATCAACCCGCGTGTTGGTTTGATACCGATCTGTTGATAGGGAAATTCGGTCACGCCGCCTTCTTCCACATCTGCCAAATAAAGCAGGCTGGATAGCAACCGCGTTTCTGTGCCCGCAGGGCCCGCATCAATGTGCCAGTTATATCCCTGACCGGGGCCAATGCGTTCAAGCAATGGCGGCGTCAGCGTTGCCCGGCCCGGTTTCGCAAATGCATCCATCGACCGGTATTTCTGCATATAGGCCCCGACATTCTTCATCACCCGTTCAGCCACCAAGGCGCGGATGTCTGCCCAGTGCGGTAGATCTGCCACGTCAAGCATTTGGCCTGAGCGTAATTCTTCGTTCACGCCGCGCTGGGTGCGTGAGGGGGTTGACGCCGGATCAGCCTCAAACCGTTTGATGATGTCAGCACATTCATCGGCGCTTAATGTATTTTGATAGGCTTCGATAAAATGGGACGTGGTCATGCCGATGCCCCACTATCTGATGCAGGGCCTTGTGCAGAGGAAGCCAACTGTTTGTGGCTTTTCGGCAGATAGCCAAACTTGTCCATCATGGCCCCATGGTCAGTACAAATGCGCGTGACCTGTTCGTCGCTTAACACATTGCGCCAATTGCCAGACTTGCCGCGGCCAAAAAAGCTGTCTGCGTGTTCGGACCGTTCCTTGAACCCACCCGTCTGTTCCTGCTTCTTCAATTCCTTGAAGCTGGCAAATTTAATTGCCTTGTTCACCCGTTCCTTTGGCGGGTTCAGGCCAAGGAATTTCGCGACGCCCAAAAATGTTTTGAACGGCTTTTGTTCAAGGTCCTCATAGCGGACCACATGTAATTGGGGGTTGGGCTGGCCCGTCCAGCTATCCACATGCAGGGACCAGCTGCCATGATATTCAGGGACGTGATCGGCGCTAAGGTCTGTGACCGCATTGGTATCTGATAGGCGGTCAATCGCACCGTCAATATCAACACCGAAATGATCGACCATCGACAGAACAACATCCAGCGGATTGCGCACCACATAGATGCCGCCCGCAGTGACCGACATATTATGCAGCGGGTGGTCCTTCCATTCGCCCAACATATTGTGGGTTTTGGCAAAGACGGAATCCTTGCTGACACGGGTCATCAAATGATGGGCTACCGGGCGGCGGGCCATTGCCTCCTCCGCCGTTAGAGTCATGGGATCGCGCGGGCCAACATCACCATGGGCCGGTCCGACGAACCAAATGCTTGCGCTTTCGCCAAGGCAGAACTTATCAAGCTCGTTAATCGAGGCAGGCTTGGGCGGATTGCGCAACAAATTATGCAGATAGGCCCGCATCCATGTGTTGCCAGATTTCGGATAGCTCGCCAGCCAAATTATACCGCCCATGACGTCCCGCTTTTGTAAGAATGATGATTATTGAGTGATAGCGCAGCGGGGGGTGGGCCGCAATGCGATTGATTGGATCAAAGGTCTAGGCAATAAACGGGTTGGGCTGAAAGCTGAACCCCGGATCGCGGCGCTTGCGCCTATTTGCTTGCCAATATCCGGTTGAAATCGCCAACGCCGCTTTGCACTTTTGCTGGCTGTCGCATTACAATTTCTGTTTGGTCGCGCAGCCGGACGCAAAACCGCTTCGCACTTTTTCTGGCTGTCGCATTGCAATTTCCGTTTGGTCGCGCAGCCGGACACAAAACCGCTTCGCACTTTTTCTGGCTGTCGCTCCAAAGAAAACGGGCGCGCCCCGAAGGACACGCCCGCAATCAAAAATCTGTCAGACTAGACTAGAAAGCCAGGTCAAGACCAATACCGAAGGCATCGGTTTCACGTTCCTGACCCGCAGCTGAACCGTTTGCATCATCTTCATACAATTCAACAACTGCGAACACGTCAACGCCTGAACCCAGGTTCTTGTTCACGCCAAGTTCAACAACTTCGAACTCTGCATTAACGCTGCCTGCAACGCCTGAGAAATCACGCTCTGCATTAAAGTAGGCAACGCCAACACGCCACGGACCGGTTTCATACTGAAGACCGACTGAGTAAGCTTTTTCCTCATTGTCGGTATTCGCAGCAGCGAAACCAATCAAATCGTCTGATGAGTAGTAGCCACCAGCAAGGGTGAAACCAGCTGCGCCGAGGCTTAGGCCAGCTGACCATGCTTCGGGATCATCCAGACCAGCGCCTGAACCATCAGTTACGTCTGCTGTTGCATAACCACCGGATACACCGACTGAAACGCCTTCGAATTCACCGGCATATGTCGCGCCGATTTCAATTGTGTCTTCGAAATGGTCAACTGCTGACTGAATCAGGCCAAAAGCCGCGCCCTTTGAGCCAGTTGCCTGGCCACCAACGTCACCGTTCAGACGCTCAGGTGTATAAGAAACACCCAACTGGAAGCCTGAGAAATTCGGTGAGAAATATGTCAGCTTGGCAGTATCACCAGAAATGGTGATGTAAGATGACGTACGAGCAGCACCGATACGACGGGCATGCTGGAAGTTCGGTGAATCAACACCATGTGAACCGACGAAGTAAGGTGCAGAAATATGCATCTGGAACGGTGCTGAACCGTTTTCGCCCAATTCTACGCGACCGAATGAACCTTCAACATACAGGAACGTTTCGTCGAATGTGTTGCCGCCATTTTTTGTACCGTCATTGTTGGTCAGTTCAAGATTGAATGACGCACCAATTTTCAGGCCATTGTCCAACATGATTGACGGATCAATTGCAAGCTCACCTTCCTGCTTGAACTGAACGTCTTCAATGTCGGGATTCGGTGTCGGGTCTTCGTCAGCGAAGACAGCCATACCAGTGTAGTAGCCGCTTAGACCGACTTCCCATTCTGCAGCCTGGGCACCAGTGGCAACCAGACCCGCTGTCATCATGGCTGTTGTGCCAAGAAGGATCTTTTTCATAATAATACCTCACCTAAACGCCCTGATCATATGATCGCCCGCATATTGCGGTTCCAGGCGTTAAAATTCGGGTGTTGCCACCCAGTTTGTAAGCGGATCGCCCATAAATGGAAAAACCCCCGCTTGCCCAATCACTGTTCCGCTATCCATTCGAAAAACCCCGAACCCCAAGCGAATCAGTGCTGTACAGACCAATGCCTGAACTGACACAAGTTTTGGCCTCTCAACCCGCGCAGGTCAAGTCGCCCGGTTAAGGCTGTTCAGAACTTCCCCGCAACTGTTGCAGCAATGTTACAAGCCCTACCTTGCCAGTTTGTCGCAGTTTTTTGCGCTAATTCGCGGTTTTGTGTCGGCTTTTTGTTGCAAGGGGCGTCAACTCACCTCTATAAAGAAACCGACATGTCACTTTTGGGTCGCGGCAGTGGCGCGCGGCCCCCAAATATAGCGGAGACGCAATCATATGCGGCGTATTTTCGGGCTGTCCCAGCATGACCTGACCGGAACGGCACGTTCCATACTTACCCCCATTGCACAAAAAATCAGCACAGGCTTTAAGGTTTCGGGCCTTGGCGTGTTGTTGATTACGGCTGTGCCAACTGTAACCCTGTCCGGTTGCGGTATGTTCAGCGGTGGCGGTGAAGGCAATTACCCTCCGTCAAAGGCTGAACGTCGGCGTGATGGCGGCACAATCTTTGGTGGTGACGACAGTGACGAAGGTGGCCTTGTCATTTTCGGTGATGGCGGCATCTTTGGCAGCAGATCCGGCCAAACCGAACAGGAACAGGCCCCCGCCGCAGTGCCCGACGACGACGATCGTGGCTTTTTGGGCGGTGTTTTGGGCGGCAGCAGCAAAAGCAGCACCCCCAAACTGGGCGTAAACTCCTATTTATGGCGTGCCAGCCTCGACACTGTTTCGTTTATGCCGCTTAAAAGTGCCGATCCGTTCGGTGGGGTGATCATCACAGATTGGTATGCTGATCCCAAAAGTCCGGGTGAACGGTTCAAGCTGACGGTCTATATTCTGGATACAAGCCTGCGGGCTGATGGCGTACGGGTGACAGCCTTTCGCCAGACAGCAGACGGTCGTGGCGGCTGGTCAGATGCGGCGGTCAGCCCACGCATTGCCCCCAGCTTGGAAAACGCCATTCTGTTGCGCGCGCGTGAACTGCGCATCGGCACAGGCAGCTGATACCGGATTGATGCCGCACCGCCGGGTGCTTCAAAAGACTATTTGACCACTTTTTGATTGTTCGGCGGCCTTCTATATCAGGGGCCGCCGAATTTTTTTGAATAGACCAGATCATTATGACCACTGAACGCTACAATCCCAAAGAAGCAGAATCCCGCTGGCAACAGGCATGGGATCAGGGTGAAACATTCAAGGCCGTGCGGGATGAGAACAAGCCCAAGGCCTATGTGCTTGAGATGTTTCCCTATCCCAGTGGCCGCATTCATATGGGCCATGTTCGCAATTATGCGATGGGTGATGTCATTGCGCGCACCAAAAAGGCGCAAGGCTATGCGGTATTGCACCCGATGGGGTGGGACGCGTTCGGGATGCCGGCGGAAAACGCGGCGATGGAACGGAACGTCAATCCGCGCGATTGGACCTATGAAAATATCGCCACGATGCGCGGGCAGCTGAAAACCATGGGCCTCGCCATTGATTGGTCACGCGAATTCGCGACCTGCGACCCCGCCTATTACAAGCATGAACAGGCCATGTTCCTTGATTTCATCAAGGCAGGCATCGTTGATCGCCGCGAAAGCATGGTGAACTGGGACCCGGTTGATAACACCGTGCTGGCCAATGAACAGGTCATCGATGGCAAGGGCTGGCGCTCCGGCGCGGTGGTGGAACGCAAAAAGCTGACCCAATGGTTCCTGCGTATCACCGATTTTGCCGAAGATCTGCTTGGTGCCCTCGATGGGCTTGATGGCTGGCCTGAAAAGGTCCGCATCATGCAGCAGAACTGGATTGGCCGGTCAGAGGGCGCGCGCTTTTCGTTCGATATTGTTGGTAACAGCGATGATCAAACCGGTAATCAAACAAGCGATCAAAAGATTGAGGTTTACACAACCCGGCCCGACACAATTTTCGGTGCCAGCTTTTGTGCCCTGTCGCCTGATCACCCGCTAACGGCCGAACTGGCTGAAACCAATCGTGACCTGAAGGCCTTTGTTGAAGAATGCCGCGCCACCGGCACCAGCGAGGAAGCCATTCAGCGCGCCGAAAAACGCGGCTTTGACACCGGGCTAAAGGTTGCCCATCCGTTTGACCCGGCATGGGAATTACCCGTTATGGTCGCCAACTTTGTGTTGATGGATTACGGCACCGGCGCGATTTTCGCCTGCCCCGCCCATGACCAACGCGATTTGGACTTTGCCCGCAAATATGATCTGCCCGTTACGCCCGTCGTTATTCCCGAAGGGGAAAGCGCCGACAGCTTTGATGTGGGAGACGAGGCCTATACCGGTCCCGGCGTCATGGGCAATAGCCGCTTTCTTGATGGCATGACCACCGATGATGCCCGCGCCGCCGTGATCGACAAGTTCGAACGGGACAATAAAGGCACGCGCGAAGTGAATTTCCGCCTGCGCGATTGGGGCGTGTCACGGCAACGCTATTGGGGCTGCCCCATCCCGGTCATTCATTGCAATGATTGCGGCACGGTCCCCGTGCCCAAACAAGACCTGCCCGTCACGCTGCCCGATGATGTCAGCTTTGACAGGCCGGGCAACCCGCTGGACCACCACCCGACATGGAAGCACACAGACTGCCCCACCTGCGGCAAGGCCGCGGTCCGCGAAACCGATACGTTCGACACTTTTATTGATTCAAGCTGGTATTTCGCCCGCTTCACCAGCCCCCACGCGGATGAGCCTGTGAATGCAGAAGACGCCCGTTATTGGATGCCGGTCGATAATTATATTGGCGGGATTGAACATGCGATCCTGCATCTTTTGTATTCGCGCTTTTTCTGTCGCGCCATGGAAAAGGCCGGGCACTTCCATCTGCCTGAACCGTTCAAGGGCATGTTCACCCAAGGCATGGTCAATCACGAAACCTATAAGGCTGCTGATGGCAGCTGGGTCCTGCCCCAGGACGTGTTGACGGCAGAAGATGGCGGCCTGTCCTTGGCCGATGGCTCAGGCGTAACAGCTTGCGGCATTGAAAAAATGTCCAAGTCAAAGAAGAACGTGGTCGACCCGACCGAGATTATCGACACTTACGGGGCCGATGCCGCCCGCCTGTTCGTGCTGTCTGACAGCCCGCCTGACCGCGACTTGGAATGGACCGATGCTGGCATCGAAGGGGCCTTCCGCTATATCAATCGGTTGTGGCGACTGGTGGCAGCCCCCAGCCATAATCTGGCTGATCAGGATGGCGATCGTCCCGCAGACCTGTCGGACGCAGCAACCACGCTTTTGAAAAATCTGCACAAAACCATTGATGGCGTGACAGGCGACCTTAACGGCTTTCGCTTTAATCGCGGCGTGGCCCGGTTGCGTGAACTGACAAACGGGTATGAGGCTTTCAAGGAAGAAGAAGACAGTGCTGGCCTTGTCCGGCGCGAAACCCTGTCAGCCCTGATCCGTATGATTGCACCGATGATGCCGCATCTGGCCGAAGAAATGTGGGACGCCCTATATCAGGGTGCCGCCCCGTCATTGGTATCTGACGCCCCCTGGCCCGCAGTTGATCCTGCCTTTTTGGTCGATGACACCATCACCATGCCGGTACAGGTCAATGGCAAACGCCGGGACGAGGTGACCATCGCCGCCGATGCCGATGAAGACACGATCCGCGACGCTGCCCTGGCCGCCCCGGGGGTCGCCAAACAGATCGACGGGCTGACCATACGCAAAACCATCATTGTGCCCGGACGCATTATCAATATAGTCGCTAATTAACAGTGACCGTTACGGAGCATGACGTGCCGCGCCAACGCCTTATACGCCTAGCAGCCCTTAGCCTGATTTTTTTGGGCCTGTCGGGTCTGTCTGCCTGCGGCTTTCGTCCGCTTTACGGCACACCTGAAGGGGCCAGCCAATCAACGGCGGCGGCGCTTCACCAAATTTATGTAGCACAGATCAACAATGCCACCTCGCGCGTTGGGCATTTGGTTTATCAAAAACTGGAACGGCGTTTGCGCCAATCCGGCACCGGCGTTGATCGGTCAGCACCGCCGCGCTATCGGTTGAACCTGCATGTCAAGGAACGCGAAGAAGGCGTCGCCATTGAACAGGATGACACGTTCACCCGCTTTAACATTCGGCTGATTGCAACATATGAGTTGCTGGATCTGGATGGCAATGTCCTAACCAAGGGCACCTCGCAGGCGGTTGGCACCTATAATGTTGTTGGCAATCAATATGCCTCCCACATCGGGAAGAAAGATGCCGCCGACCGGGCCGCAACATTTGTTGCCACGGACCTGACCGCGCGGTTGGTCAGCTATTTCGATGCCTACGGTCATTGAGCGATAAGGGGTTGGGCGCACCATGAAACTGACCGGCGGTAAGGCCAACCAGTTCCTGCGCAATCCCGGTGATCAGGTTTTGCTCGCCCTGCTATACGGCCCGGACGAAGGACAGGTCCGCAACAAGGCGCGCAATCTGGTCAAGCAAATCGCTGGCGGTGATGAAAACGATCCGTTTTTGGTCACTGCCCTGACCAAGGAAGAACAGGCCGAAGACCCCACACGTCTAATTGACGAGGCTGCCTCCATCCCCATGATGGGTGGGCGCAAAATAGTGTGGCTGCGCGGCTTTCCCGACAGTGCCGCAAAGGTTTTGACCGATTGGCTTGATGATCCCAAATCAGACACGTTAATCGTGGCCGAGGGGGGTGAGCTGACGCCCAAAAACGCCATGCGCAAACTGGCTGAAAAGCATGAACGTGCTGCGGCCATTGCCTGCTATGCCGATGATCAAGGCGCGCTGGATGAGATTATCGCAATCACGTTAAAGCAGGCAGGCTTAAGCATTTCACCTGATGCGCTGAACTTCCTGACCGCGCGATTGGGTGCTGATCGCGCCCTGACCCGGTCTGAGCTTAAAAAGCTGGTGCTTTATAAGGGCGACAAAAAGGGCGAAGTGACCCTTGAAGATGTTGAGGCGGTATCGGTTGATGCCGCGTCCCTCACCCTCGACCTTGCGGTTGATGCCGCGCTAACGGGTAATCCCGCCAAACTTGATGTCGAAATTAATCGCTGCTTTGCCGAGGCGATAAATGAAATTGCCCTGATCCGCGCGACACAGAATGAACTGGTGAAACTTGTCACAGTACAAGACGCCGTTGCCAACGGCACGTCACAGGATCAAGCGATCAAACAATTGCGCCCGCCATTGTTTTTCAAACGCCAACCGGCATTCAAACAAATGCTGCGCCTGTGGCCGCAAAAACGGTTAACGATGGCACAACAAATCATGCTGGAGGCTGAGCGTGATTGCAAAACAACCGGCATGCCATCGCAAGCCGTCTGTCACCGCGCCTTGTTACGCTTGGCCAACGCTGCGGCGCAAATCAGAAACCGATAACAATACGCGCGTGATTCAATTTGTCTAAAAGTGACTTAGATAGCCGCCATCAACTGCCAATGTCTGGCCGGTGATATAGCTGGCTGCGGGCGAACACAAAAACACTGCCGCCCCGGCAATTTCATGGGGCTGCCCCCAACGGCCCAAGCTGGTGCGCTGTGACAGCCAATCGGCAATCGATGCATCATCGGTCATGGCATTGTTGGCTTCGGTTGCGAAATAGCCCGGCGCAATCGCATTCACACGAATACCATCAGGCCCCAGTTCGGCGGCCAAGGCACGGGTCAGGGCATCAAGCCCGCCTTTCGCCATCGTATAAACCGCATCCCCACCACGGGATATTGGGCCGGCAATAGATGTGATGTTGACGATCGCATTGCCCGGCTTCATCCGTGCTGCCACCTGTTGCGCCAAAAAGAACGGCGCCACCAAATTTGTGTCGAGCAGACGGGCCGCATCTGATTTTGAAAAACCCTGCAAGGGCCGCCGATCACGTTGCCCAACATTATTGATCAATAAATCAAACGGGCCATTTTGATTGATCGCGTCAATAGCAGGTTTTTCGTCATTAATGTCAAAAGCAGCAACGTGAACCGCGCCATCAATTTGCGCCGCAGCAATATCCAACGCATCACGATCACGCCCGTTCATGAAAACTTCTGCGCCCGCTTTTGCCAATGCCTTGGCAATTTCAAAGCCAAGCCCACGGGCCGCCCCGGTAACAAGGGCGCGCTGTCCGTTAAGCGGTTGCACGGGATTCAACCTCACCCTTCAGGGCGACATTCATTTCTTCAAAACCGCGCCGGGTTTTACCCCCGGCATATAAAATGGTGATCGGCAATAACAGGCCGGAAAAGATTTCGTCGTGATGCACCCGGCATCGCCCATCAGACAGGTCTTCAAGGTCAAACCGATGAATGCCTGAGGCAATCAGGCGATGCAGAACATTGCCCGTCCAGGCAAAGCTTTTCCCTGCAACATATTCGGTCACAACCGGGTCAAAGGCATGGTCACGTCCATCATCAGTGCGCGGTTCCATGTGCAGTTTCTCACCCGGCCCGATTGTCCCTTCAATCTTGCGAATGAACGGGTTCCAATCAGTGTGACGATCAAGATCAACCAACACGTCCCACACCAATTGGCGGGGCGCATCAATATCAATTTCCGTATGGATCAAATAGCTCATGACAACACTCGTTTCGCCCAAAATCAACCTGCGCGCTGCCCGGTCACATACCGTATCAGCAAAATGGTAATCAGACTTAACCCCGCCAGTGACAAGGACCATTTGGTAATCGACATTATGGTTGTAATCGCAGGCAAGGGATCAACGATGGTGCTATAGCCCGCACCGGTCAGGAAAATATGCTGAATGCCGTTTTCCACCATGTCGCAAAAACCTGCCGCAAACGGGATGATCATCAGTTTGGTCCAGCCGTCACCCGCGCCAATGTTTTTCATCAGGGTTGCCAATGTTGCAGCCATCAACACCGCATACCAAATGGCGTGGAAATCATCGAACACCAAATGCGCGCGATAAATCTCCATCAACCCCGCCGCATCCCATTCAGAAAACGTCGCCACATAATCGGCAGCGGTAAACCCGGTCACTTGTAGGGTCAAAATCAACGGACCGCCGATCTGTTCCAACAGGCTGATGATGATGGTTTGCGAAATCACATAAATCACGCCGAACAATATGACCAACCAGCCATGGGCCAGATGGGTACGCAAGTCAGTTAGCGGTGTCGCGGTCATATAATGCCCCCGTTCAACAATCACGGCACGTAACGAAAGCGCGCCAACAGGTCGTCAAACTGTTCCAATGTTTTATAGGTGATCGTGACGGTGCCACTTTCCTCACCCGATTGATGATTGATGGAAATGCGCAGGCCCAATGTGGCCTCTAGCTCACGTTCCAACGCGCGAATATCTGCATCCTTGTCGGCTGTCTGGCCTTGTGCTGATTTTTTGCCACCCTTGGGGGCCACACCGCGCTTGGCATCGCGCACATAGTTTTCAGCTGCCCGCACAGACATGCCTTCTTCGATAATCATGGCGGCAATATCAACCGCATCGTCCCGGCCAACCAATGCGCGGGCGTGTCCTGCACTTAACAGACCCTCTTCCACCATCTGACGCACGCGGGCCGGCAGATCCAACAAACGCAATGTATTGGCGATATGCACACGGGATTTGCCGATAACTTTTGACAGGGCTTCTTGTGTATAGCCGAATTCATCCATCAAACGGCGAAAGCCCTGGGCCTCCTCCGTCGCGCTTAAATCTGCGCGTTGGACATTTTCAATGATCGCAATTTCAAACGTTTCCTGATCTGACAGATCAGCAATGATCACCGGCAGTTTATCAAGCCGTGCCAATTGGGCAGCACGCCAACGCCGTTCACCCGCTACAATCTCATAGGTATTTTTGGTTGCGGTCGGGCGCACCAAAATGGGCTGCAAGACACCACGTTGTTTGATCGACCCGGCCAATTCCTGCAACTTGTCCTCGTCAAAATGTTGACGCGGCTGTTTCGGGTTGGCGGTTAAAAACTCAATCGGCAGCTCCCGCATACCGGCCATCAATTCTTCGACGGCAGCTTTTTCTTCTGCGGGCGCTTCGGTTTTTTTGGATTTGGGTGTTTCGGACAAAAGCGATGACAAGCCGCGTCCAAGCCCTTTTTTCTCTGCCATTTTATACAACTATTTCAATAGGTTATTGGTTATTCGGCGGCTTCTGCCGGTTTTGTCCGGCGCAGCATTTCTGCAGCCAGCGCGATATAGGCCTGACTGCCGGCACATTTATGATCGTAGATCAGGGCGGGTTGGCCATGGCTGGGCGCTTCGGAAACGCGCACATTCCGCGGGATCACCGTGTCATAGACTTTATCGCCCAGCACGCTGCGCACATCATCGGCCACTTGGTCAGAAAGATTGTTGCGACGGTCATACATGGTCAGAACCACGCCTTCGATTGTCAGCTCGGGGTTCAGTGCCTCTGTCACTGCCTCAATCGTTTTGAATAATTGGCTCATCCCCTCAAGCGCAAAAAATTCTGTTTGCAGCGGGATCAGCACGTCAGAGGCCGCCACCATCGCATTAATCGTCAGCAGGCTTAATGCGGGTGGGCAATCAATCAGGATATAGTCAAACGGACGATCGGTTGCCGCGATTAGGTCGTCGATGGCGGCTTTCAATCTGTGGTTGCGCGCCTCCGCATCGGCAAGGTCCAATTCGGCAGCTGCCAAATCAACCCGCGCGGGCATGATGCTCAAATTGGGAACGTCAGTTTTTACCAATGAATCCAATGGCTTGCATTCGCCCAACAGGACTTCATAGGTGGAATTATCACGCGCGTCTTCCTCAACCCCCAGACCGGTACTGGCATTGCCCTGTGGGTCAAGGTCGATGATCAAAACATGCTGGTTATTCGCTGCCAAGGCTGTTGCCAGATTGATCGCGGT
>SPJK01020331.1_pt1 | contig 15798 bp, 13 predicted proteins | sample 3741771 | NCBI WGS metagenome assembly SPJK01 (sample SAMN10925997, study PRJNA522277) | cold seep metagenome | isolation source: Elba SIP-enriched marine methane seep metagenome, extraction at timepoint T2 | place: Italy: coast of Elba, Mediterranean Sea | reverse complement strand
CTTCAGGTGATTCATCATATTCACTGAATTCGTTTGGAAGGCCAGCATTGGGATGAGCGGAAACACAGGTTGAAGAGATAAGTGACAATTCTTCAATGTACTGGCGTAATTCTTTGGCCCCCAGGGCACAGTTAAACCCGATAGAGATGGGTTCAATATGATTGAGAGAATTATAGAATGCAGCGGTATTTTGTCCGGTTAATGTTCGGCCTGATGCGTCGGTAATCGTCCCGGAGATCATGACAGGTAGTTTAATACCTTGTTTTTCGAAATATTGGTCAACGGCAAAAATGGCTGCTTTTGCATTCAGGGTGTCGAATATAGTCTCTATTAATATGATGTCTGCGCCGCCATCACATAAACCAGTGACAGATTCGGTATAGGAAGTGACCAGCTCATCAAAACTGATATTTCTGAAGCCAGGGTCATTGACATCGGGGGACATGGAGGCTGTTCGATTCGTAGGGCCAAGTATGCCTGCTACAAAACGTGGTTTTTCCGGTGTTAACCGGCTCATTTCACTGGTGACTTCTTTTGCCAGTCGAGCTGATTCTAAATTGATTTCATAGGCCAGAGACTCCATCTGGTAATCAGCCATTGCGATTTGCGTGGCATTGAATGTGTTAGTTTCTATAATATCAGCGCCTGCATCCAGATAGGCTTTGTGTATGGCTTTTATGATGTCAGGCTGGGTCAGTGAAAGCAGGTCATTATTTCCTGCCAGGTCACATGGCCAATCTTTAAATCGATCACCTCGGTAGTCAGCTTCTTTGAGATGGTAGTTCTGTATCATAGTGCCCATGGCACCATCAAGAAATAAAATTCTTTGTTTCAGTTGTTGTTTTAGTAGTTCAAAATGACTCATGTTTGATCGATTCGGTACTGCGGGATGGAAGTTGCTAAAGTCAGAATGTGAGTTATAGAAAATTGAAGTATGTCAAAAGCCCGGTAAGTTTATGACCATTCTGAAAATTTGCACCAGAAAATATTACATATTCCTTCCATTCTATCATAAGGTATTCTTTAATTTTGTCAGTAAGTGGGCTATTCGGCCGGATATTTCATCAGGGTGAATGATATGTTATCTATGAGATTTAGTTTAAATTGTCTCTAAATGGATACCTTGGGATCGTGCACATTCCATAGAAACCTGGATAGAAATTTTGTGTAATCTTTTATATGAGATTATTCAGTAAAATTATTTTCGTGGCTTTATACTAACCCCAGGTTGCTACCATTTTGTCTCTCAAGGCATGGCGTGAATACGCCCGTGTATCCTTATTGACAGTATTCCTGCTGTCAATAGCCTTGAGAAGCAAAACGGAAACAACGTATAACCTGTGGTTGGTATAGAGCCCTGTTATCTTTTTAATGGCATTCCGGGTTAAATAGCTTTTGTTAAGGTTTGGACTTGAAGTAAAGTAACAATTTTAATACTCGAAGAAAGGGTGATGCATGTCCAAACCAAATTTAATTCAAATCGTAAAAAGTGTTTTAGCTGCAATGATTGGTGTGCAGAGTGACAAAAACAGAAAAATTGATTTTGAACAGGGAAATTTGTCTAGTTATATAATCGTGGGTGTGGGGATGACTCTTTTGTTTGTAGTATTGTTAGTGACTATTGTTAACTATTTGGTGGACTAGTAATCAGGAACTTAAAGGCAGGAAAGCTCTGTCTAATGAGCTTTCCTGTTTGTGTAATTAATTTGAAGGCGATTTAAAACTTTGGATGATGCTTTGAAACATTTCTTTAATGCCGCCGAACAAACCTTTGAAAGAATATGGTTGTTTTAACATGAGTTTCAGGCGAATGGTAGCAACTGCAAAAAATGGCACGATCAAAGGTAATAATTCAAATTTGATGCCTATTGCTTTGTTTGCTGTGTTATTTTCTGAATCATATTGACCGCCCAAATCAGCATCGAACATATCGATAATGACGCTGTTCAGATAAATCATTAATATTTGTACAGTTAAATAGACAGCAAAGCTACCTACAACCCAGTAGAAAGTGTTGCCTAATTTTTCTTCGACTGCCGTTCTATAAATCCAAATTGCAATCAAGATTGAGATGAGTCCACCAAAAACCATTTTATTTACCTCTTATTTTATTATTGAAGTTATGTTAGCTCTCAAATGACTTGTTTGTTATCTTATCCATGATAAAGTGCTAAGTCATTTTTACAAAAAACTAAAGTTTTACAACTGCGATTCCCATAAGACAGTATACCATTTAGTTTGTGGTTGTATAACAAGGTATTATCTTCTCCTTTTTTTACCGCATTACTGTTTCTTGGGCTTTAAGATTTAAAATAACACCCTGGCTTTAGGGGCAATTTACTTGATACTGTATGGAAATGTGACGTAAGTAAAGATTAATATATTCATGGGATCAATGATTTTCAAGTGAATTGATGTATTTTAATTTTTTTCTTAGTGTTGAGATTTTTGACAATATATGGCGCTTTCCGTTTTTGGATTTTAATGATGTTGCAATTGAAAGAGCTTAATTTTAATGAATTTTTTCTGAAAAAGTTAAGATAAAAATTAGAAAGAAACTCATAATTTATCTTGACATTAAATCGTTCTAACGTAACATATGAAGTTCGGATGCCAATAAAACGGCGAGAAATTTTTTCAACAACAAAAATAAGGTAGGACACTCATGGGAGCGATCTTAGACTTCACAGAACTGTTAAAAGAGCCATCTGGCATTATCGGCGCAATTGTTATCATTGCAGTAGGATACTTTTTCTTAAAATGGGTTTTTGCTGAGCCAGAAGACGAAGAGTAATTCATATAACTCTTTAGTTAAGGTAAATAGAAGTCGTATTGAGAAATTAATACGGCTTTTGTTTTTTCTGTCATTTCTTTTCCTTTTTTTGTTAGTGCGGTCGCACTGGTTAATTTGCTATCCCTTCAGGTTGTTTTCTATAGCTTGTCTTGATCTTAGACAATTTAATTGATTTAAGTTTGCTCTAAGATAATGCATTAAAGCCATTATGGTTTTTCATCTTATTCTATTACTCAATAGCCTGTCCAAAGTTTGGGGCAGATTTGTATCGTATTGTCGTGTTAATTCTTTCACTGGTTGTTGGCTGCTATGCGAAAAAAATTATTTCACTATTTGCTCAAGTATTATGAAGATCGAGTGTCGGCAGTTCCTGTTGGCATTTTTCGAATATTATTTGGGCTGGTTACTTTTCAGGAAATTTGTTTTCTAATCTATTTTAAACATCTTATTTTCGATCCTATTCCTTATCTGGATAACGAATTTCCAATGATTGGGTTCTTTTTATATGTTTGGTTGGTGATTGCTTTTGCATTGACAATTGGTTACAGAACTCAGTGGGCTGTGATAGTTAATTATCTGTTTTGGATAATTTTTGTCAATTTTACTCCGATGCAACGTGATTTTGATGGTGGCTTTGATTTGTTCATGATTGGCACTAATTTTTTTATGATATTTATGCCCTTGAATAAAGCTTTATCTATTGATGGACTAAGAAAAAAACTTCGAACTCCTTTTGTCTCCTACAGGCAATATTCAGCCAGTCAGGTTACACCTTTAAGCATCAATATTCCTATTTTGATTTGTTTGGGTTTTCTTTATTTTGATTCGGTGATTCATAAGATGTTCGCTGAGCACTGGCTTAATGGAATGGGAGCCTGGTTGCCATCATCCATGCCCTTTTATGTTTCAGCTCTTGATTTATCGTGGTTATTAAATATTGAATGGCTGCAACGAGCAATTGGTTATAGCATTATTGTTTTTCAATTCAGCTTTATTTTTTTATTCCATGTTCCTGCTGCAAGATGGATTTTAGTTTTGGTGGGAGCCGGTTTGCATTTAGGGATTACATTATCGCTGAATATTTACCCCTTTGGCATTGGCATGTTGATCTTTTATGTTTTGTTGCTTCCGCCTTCTTTTTACAAATTTTTAGCTGATAAACTTCAGGCTTCTAAACCCGTGCTAAGTGTTTTTTATGATGGAGAATGTCCATTATGCTGTAGAACCGTATTAATCATTAATCACTTTGATATTTTTCAACGAATTGAATTTCATGCATTGCAATCCAATGCAAATCAGCATGAAACGCTAAAAAGTATCCCGCAACGGCAATTATTGAAGGATATATATGCTGTTGATCAGCAGAATAAGCTGTTTTCAGGCGTAGAAACCTATGCTCAAATTTTAATTGCAACCCCTTACCTTATTGTTTTTGGGTGGTTATTGAAATTGCCAGGTATCTATCAGTTAGCTGTTATGCAATACAGAAAAATAGCTGATTCAAGAGTAAGGGTGGCCTGTCAGGAGCAATGTTTATTGGAGCAAAAACCCTTTGATGAATCGATGGTTTATGACAGTTTTTTTGCATTTAATTCAATTAAAGATAGAAATCGATTTTTAAATCGTATGGCGAAAATTTTGCTTGTGATTGCTTTGTTACAGTTAAATAGCAGCATTCATTACGGTTTGCTTTACCGATTTGATGTAAATATACGTAGCAATATTTTATCTGCAACAATGACGGAAGTCAGCAATTCAATTGTTCAATTAAGCCATGCTTTTTTAGGAATAACGCCGCATCCTTTGTATCTGCATGATCATTTTGAAGGCTATCATCATTTGATTGCTATAACCTATCTGGATGAAAAAGATGAGGAAAAATGGTTACCGTTTATCAATTCAGAAGGACGAATGTTGGCTCCAAATTGGGGCAGGGTTCATTCTATGTGGGCAAATATTGCAGTGACACCAAATATTGATAATCACCGGTTGAATAAGTTTATTATGAAAATCACTGCTTTTTGGGGAATCAAAGGAGGACTGATTCTGGATGAAACGGTATTTAAAGTAAAATTAAAAAAAATAACGGTCCCCTTTGATTGGGTGGAGGGTTTGAGAGGTCGAAATTTGTCTGGGAGCTGGGAAACTATAGGCGAGGTACGTTGGAAGGGTAAGGACTTTATGATAAATCTGCCGGAAAATATTAATCTACTCTAGTAGAATTTACTATTGCATCCTCAGATTAACCGTGATATAAATTACACCGTGCTTAATCGAAGTACGAACATAATTATAAAAAACCTTTGGAGGATATAATGAAAAAAGTATTATCTATGTTAGCTATGGCTTTAATGATCGTTGGTCTTACCGGTTGTATGGATGATCCTGACGGTTCACAACAAAAAGTTTCTAGCTCAACTTCATCTATCCAGTTGTAAGTTTTGCAAAACGAGAAGAGACTCTGTTTATACAGGGTCTCTTTTTTGCCTAAAAACTATGGGCAAATCATATTCAATTTACATTAAATAATTCCAGCATAATTATTTAAGCCAGCAATTTTCCATCTCCTGATTTCAGCTAGTTATCCTGAGACTAATCTAAGTAAAGCGGCTTTGCACTCATTTGCAATAGTTGATATTCTAGTAACCATTTTAGCTGACTCTCCCTTGATTTTTGACAGATGCGTTGCCATTGTTGAAATAAAATTTACCATTATTTGCAAAGACCAAACGGGATCTATTCTTCATTTTCCAGGGTGATTGCCTTGGTTTGGTTGTTTTCTTGCCTTTATCTATTTTTTACGAAATGAAATATACCTTAAAACTAAGTCCTCGCATTTACTTTTTTTTGGGCTTTATCTTTTGTTTAGTCAGTTTATTGATTGCAGCTTATTTTCAATTTATTGAAGAGCTTGAGCCCTGTCCACTTTGTATTTCGCAGCGAATAGCAATTTTAATAACCGGTCTGGTTTTTCTTGTGGCAGTGATTCATAACCCGAAAGCGGTTGGTAAAAAGATTTATGCAATTTCTTCAGCCCTGTTTGCTTTAGCAGGCGCAGGAATCTCTACGAGGCATGTCTGGCTGCAAAATTTACCCCCGGACGAAGTACCGGAGTGTGGGCCTGGTCTAGCTTATGTGTTTGAGTATTTCCCTTTAATAGAAACGATTAAACTGATGTTAAATGGAACAGGTGATTGCGCTGATGTCTTGTGGTCTTTCCTGGGATTGAGTATTCCCGGCTGGACTCTGGTTGCTTTTATTATGTTGGCATTGCTGGCTGTTTCACAATGTTGGAATCAGTGTATAGATGAGAAAGTATCCGAATGAAATATAAAGCTGTTTTTACCCTGTTAGCGTTGTCTTTATTGTCTTTATTGTCTGCTTGTAGCCATACAAACGCGTTACAGCAAGCCGTTGAGAGCGATATTAGATCAGTGGATCATGTCGCTAGAGATCTTTATAGAAATCCTTATGAAACCCTTGCTTTTTTTGAAGTTGAGCCTTCAATGCATGTGGTTGAAGTGTGGCCTGGAAAAGGCTGGTATACAGAGGTATTAGCACCACTGCTGAGTGAATCCGGATTGTTATACGCAGCACATTTTGCAGAAGACTCAACGGTACCTTATTTTAAAAAAAGCAGATATCGATTCATTGATAAAATGTCTGCAAATCCTGTGTACCAACAGGTTAAATTAACAACTCTGCAACCTCCCAAGCATTTATCTATAGCGCCGGAGGGGTCGGTTGATCGAGTGCTTACTTTCAGAAATGTTCATAACTGGATGAAGTCGGGTCATGAAGATCAGGTTTTTCAGGCGTTTTTCAGAGTATTAAAACCTGGAGGTATTTTAGGTGTGGTAGAGCATCGTCTTCCTGCTGATAGGGATCAAGACCCTCGTGCAGTTTCAGGATACGTAACTGAGGCAAAAGTTATTGAGATGGCTATTAAAGCGGGCTTTAAGTTGCAAGCTAAATCTGAGATTAATGCGAATGCTAAAGATTCGGCTGATCATCCAAAAGGTGTCTGGACTTTACCGCCCAGTTTGAGATTAAAAGGTCAGGATAAAGAAAAATATTTATCTATTGGTGAGAGTGACCGTATGACCTTGAAATTTGTAAAACCAAACTAAGGTCTGAGGATTTTATATAATCAGAAATTTACCTGAAGAAAGAGATAAGAAACAGTCGATTTATTCCAACTCTTTTGCTCAGTTTCTACGTTGTATCAATAATAACGATGCACACGGATGTGTAAGTGTTACTTGAGGCAGGATGTTACCTAAGCTTGTTATGCGCTTTTTTCCACTCATTGAACTTGAAGAATCTCATCTGGTTTCGGAATTAATTTCTTTCTAATGCTGTAAAACGGTGAATTTTAGGTTATTAATAATTTATCATGGCTCTATACCACCCCCCCTGGTTGCTTCCATTTTGTCTCTCAAGGCACGGGGCGTCAATATATCCGTGTAGCCTGAGTGACAGCTGCTGTAAATAGCCTTGAGAAACAAAACGGAAACAAGGTATAACCTGTGGTTTGTGTAGGGTCATGTAATTTATTTATCAATAGATTTTAATCTTATCGTTTTGTTTTACTTCTCTTTATGGCTAAAACGGATATCTCTGCGCCTGTCGTAGTTAAAATTGCATTAGCTATTCCCCTTTATCATTTTTTTGATTATTTATATCCAGAAACTGAACTGAATAAGCCCTTAGAAAAGGGCATGAGGGTTATCGTGCCCTTTGGACGTATGCAAAAAACCGGTTTTGTTGTCGAGGTTGCTCAATTCAGCGAGCTGACTAGTCAACGTCTCAAGCCGATCATCAGCGTTTTGGATTGTGAGCCTGTGTTTGATTCGGTTGAATATGCTTTTTTGACTTGGGCCAGTCAGTATTACCATTACCCGTTAGGTGAAGTCTTTAATGCAGCGATACCTTTGCCACTCAGACAAGGTAAGTCGCTCGAGCCGGAATGGGAAAAAGCGTATCAGCTGTCTGCCCAGGGCAGCTTGTTGACTCCGGCTCAATTGAAAAAAACGCCTAAACAAAAACAGTTGTTTGAAGTTCTGGCGGCCCATGATAGCCCGGTTACAGCAAAAAAATTAGCTCAGATTAATCCAAACTGGCGGCCATTAATTCAATCATTAATGAAAAAAAAACTGGTTGAGAGGGTGCCTTCAACTTTGTTTATTGAAAAAACAGGGTTGTCAGAACAAATATTAGAACCTAATCTGGAGCAAAAGAATGCAATTAAAGGGATTATTAAAGCTATCAATCAGTTCTCAGTTTTCTTGCTGGATGGTGTGACCGGCAGTGGAAAAACAGAGGTTTACTTGCAGGTCATTGATCAGGTAATCAAAACAGGTGGTCAGGTTTTGGTTTTGTTGCCTGAAATAAGTCTTACACCACAATTAGAAAGGCGATTTAATAAACGTTTTACATCTCGACTATGTGTATCACATTCGAAGATGGCTGCGACTCAGAGGCATAAAGCATGGTGGGAAATGAGGCAAGGCCATGCAAAAATATTGCTGGGTACACGTTCCGCTATATTTACACCTATGAAGGAACCAGGGTTGATAATAGTAGACGAGGAGCACGATACTTCATTTAAGCAACAGGATGGGTTTCGGTTTTCTGCAAGAGACTTAGCCGTGGTTAGAGCAAAAGTATTTGGCATTCCATTGATATTAGGGTCGGCAACACCTTCGCTGGAAAGTTTTCAGAATACCTTGAAAAATCGATATCAGCATTTTCGATTAACTCAAAGGGCGGGTGGGGCAGAACCTCCTGTATTAAAAATTTTAGACATAAGAAATCAGAAATTGCTTTCTGGTCTTTCGCCTCGGTTATTGGGGAGCATCCAGCAAACCCTGAAGCGAGTAGAGCAAGTACTCTTGTTTCTGAACCGGCGCGGGTATGCGCCTGTTTTAATGTGCCATGCCTGTGGTTGGGTCGCTCGTTGTCAGGCATGTGAAACCAGTCTGGTGATTCATCAGGAAAGTAAACAATTAGTTTGTCATCACTGTGGATATCAACAGCGGCTAATTTCAATATGCCCTGCGTGCAAAAGTTCAGAGCTACATGATTTAGGTATAGGTACAGAAAAAGTAGAGGTTGTTTTAAAGCAGCAGTTTTCAGAGGCGTGCGTTATTCGAATTGACAGGGATACGACAAAAAACAAAGGTCAATTGGAAAACTATTTGGAACAAATCAGTACAGGGGCGTGCGATATTATTCTGGGTACTCAAATGTTGGCTAAGGGACATCATTTCGAGAATGTTACGCTGGTTGCGATTATTGATGTAGACAGTGGTTTATTTAGCCTGGATTATCATGCATTTGAAAAATTAGCCCAATTGATTGTTCAAGTCGCAGGTCGGGCGGGGCGTGCTGAAAAAAAAGGGCGTGTAATCCTGCAAACTCGGCAACCGGAACATCCTTTGTTGACAATGTTAATTAAGCAGGGCTATTCAGCCTTTGCTGAATCAGCTTTGGATGAACGCAGTGAAGCAGGGTTACCTCCTTTCACTTTTCAAGCATTACTGCGAGCGCAATCCAAGCGTGAACTAGAGAGTGTAAATTTTTTGATCCGAGTCACTGAAATGATCTCCGATTTGGGTGATGATGGACTCTTGTGTTTTGGCCCCGTTTCAGCACCTATGAAAAAGAAAGCAGGGCACTATTGTTTTCAAGTCATGTTACAGCATAACAGGAGAAAGTGTTTGCATAAGGCTTTGGGCAGATTGATTCCGGCTATATATGAATTGAAATATTCAGCTAAGGTAAACTGGTCATTGGATGTTGATCCTGTTGATTTATTTTAATCGGGTAATTTTAGTCATTTAAGGTGCTGGTCATAGAGGATAACAATGGTGATTGATTTTAAAGGAAATCTTTTTGCATAAAACAATATTTTATGACTGGGAATGGGTTTTTGGATTTGAAAATGGCATCAGTTAAGGCTTACGCTGTTGTTTGGGCTGTTTTATTCCATAGTTAGCATATTTTATTTAACTTGCTGGATTCACTTAACTAAAATCATTTATTGAGATTGATTTTAATGTGTATCGCTTAATTTATTGATAAATTATGAATTACAGCTGGATATTCAGAGTGGGTTTGGTATGATGGCGAGAAATTTTTGCTCTTAAATATGATTTTAATCGACTATGTGTTAGTTTTGTTTTGCTCAACATGATTACGCATTGAAAAGTGAATTTTTTGATAGGTATGATATTCATCATGAAAAGCTTGGTTTAAAAAAGTCTATAGGGTAGATGATGTATGCTGATTGATAAGATTATCTTGAATTCTGCTGACAATGCAAATGTTGCAGAATTTGAAAAATCTGAAAGCCTTATGTTTTCTGCTCAAGAGTTGGTCTGGGCCACTGACTTGCATCAAGCTGATTCTTTTTATCAGCAAATCGTTTATAAAGTTTTAAGGCGCCCTTTAAATTTAACTGGCCATGTTGAAAGAATTTTTTATTGTTATCGACAGTCCCTGCAAGAGCAATTATATGCAGCAATTATTGATTTGCTGATCGTATTAGATGGAAAAGGCATAGCGCTTAGCAAGCGTATGATTTTCTATTCTAAATTATTGCTTGATGCCCATCACTATCAGGCCCTATCGTCCTACTTAAAAAATATTGCCACAGCAATATTACCGAGCAATAAATTTTGTGTCTTACACAATGGAATCATTGGTTCTTCGCTTCTGGTTATTGAATCAGCGGATCAAGGTGTTGAACCAGAATATGATGCATTATTTATTGCAAGAGACTTTATAGAGTTCAGTCAGTTGAATGAGGCAAAGGCTACCTTGGAAACCGCTGTTTTGGCTGAGCCAGACAGGCAAGATATCCAGGTTGAGTTACTTGAACTATATAAGGTGACCCGGGATCAATCAGCTTTTGTTTCTATGTACAGGCAGCTTAAAGACCATGCGTCCGCAATATCAGGAAAGTGGGATGATTTGTCAAAATTTTTTAATGTTTTAGAAAATGAAAAATAAATTTGATCAAACATTGTCTGTTGCTTTGCATGGCATGAATAAGCGTAATTACAAGATGATGGTCATGTATTTGCAAGGTCCCTGCAAAGGAAAAGCCCAGGTTGTTGATGATGCATTAGCTGACATTGATATTATTGATGCTGATTTTATTAATCCGGAAGAGATTTTACAAAAAAATAAAAATGATAATAAAATTCGCCCGGCTATCATTCTTTCTTTGAAAGGTCTTACTATTAAAGACACCTTTTTGGTTAAAAAACCGGTGCAGGCCAGTCAGATGATTCAGGCATTGAATCAGGTAGCTAAAGCAATAGAGATTAAAGGCTCGAATAAGACGGAAACAGTGCATCGGTTCACTGAAGATAATTCAGATTTGAATCAAAACGTAGTAAAAAAGCAGGCTGGCATAAAGAATATTGATCAGCAGGAAAAGAAAAAGGTTTCCAAGCACCGTACGGCCATGAATTTGTCGGAAGGTAATTTTACAGCCTATATTGGTCATGTGGAAGGAATCAATTTTTTTGATAGACAGCAGGCTCTTGGCGCTCGTTTTGATCCCAAAAGTTTTTATTTGGGTTATGTTTTATCTGCACTTAAGGCAGCTAGAGAGCATAATAAAATTTTACAGTTAAATACCAGCTGGAAGCCGTTGGTCATATTCCCTCATAGTCATGAAGTCTGGCTGGACGCAAATGATCACCAATTAAGAGCGTTTGCCGGAATCGCTCTAAATCGAAAAGCGAATCGAAATATTTCACTGAGTCCAATTGACAGGAATTCGACAGATTTTAATGAAAATATGGAAAATTTTTATGATGTAGACGCCTTCCTCTGGAAAATTGCCGTTTGGACTTCTAAAGGCAGATATCCTGAAAATATTAATATTGATAGGCCCGTATATTTAAAACACTGGCCCAATTTTACCCGTTTAATCATTACGCCTCATGCCTTACAAATTTCAGCATTGTTGATTCACAGTCCTAAAACGTTGGTAGAAATAATAGAAACATTAAAAGTCCGACCTGAATTTGTCTTTGTATTTATTAGTGCAGCACAAGCGCTTGATTTAATAGGTCAGGCTGATCCTCAACAACAGGAGAAACCGATTCCGGCTCAAGATAAAAAAACCAAGCCAAAAGGGGTCTTAGGTAGAATTCTTAGCCGATTGCGCCGTTGAGAGAAAATACATGACACAGTATAAGATTATCTTTACCGGTCCTGTTGGAGCAGGAAAAACAACCGCGATAAAATCGATTAGTGATGTTCCACCTGTTAAAACCGATGCTTTGGCCAGTGATATGGCCAAAAATAAAAAGCCATCAACTACGGTTGCAATGGATTATGGTCTAATGAATTTGGATGATGGTGAAAAAATTCATCTTTATGGTACGCCGGGTCAAGAGCGATTTGATTTTATGTGGGACATACTGACTCTGGGTGGAATTGGTCTGGTGTTGCTATTAGATAATACCAGTGCCGATCCGTTTAAAGATATGAAATTTTTTCTGGATACATTTACAGGGTTTATTTCTGATACTGCGGTTGCAATCGGTGTGACCCAGATGGATTTGAGTAATAAGCCTTCTATCAATGAGTATCACAAGGAATTAAAGAAGATTGGGTATAACCCGCCTGTTTTTGCTGTTGATGCGCGTGAGAAAAATGATGTTTCCCTTCTGGTTCAATCCCTGCTTTTCTCTATTGAACCTGGGCTAAAGGATGAATAAGTCATGAATAAATTTACTTTAGTCGATGGATTGTTTCTTTACCCGAGCCCCATGGGTACCTATTATGCTGTTTCATCTCGAGATGATGATAAATCAAGAAAGTTTTTATCCAAGTTGCTAAAGCAGCGCAGAACACCAACACTCAATCTGGAAACCTTATATGAATTAATGGATGATGATAGGGAAGAAAAAGTCTTGGAGCTATTATATCATTGTCAAAAAATAGGTTGGGTTCAAGGTGTGGATGAGCCGATTACATCACCAAAAGGGACTTTGGAGGATATTTTGCCTGAACTGTTAGCAAATTTTTCTGAAAAAGGAAAAGTCCTGTTAGCGGATGATCAAGGGTTTTATTTGGCTTGTCATGGTTATCCTCATGAAGTGGCAGAAGAACTGTCGGCATTGAGTGCTGAAATTGCCACCATTCACCAGCGCCGTGCTGGTTTATTAATGAATAATTTGGGGCTTGGAAGTCATGCCTGGTCAATTACTGATGCATTTGGAAGCAGTCAAACAGGTTTTTGGCCCATATTTATTGGGAAGAACCGATTTGTCTTGACGATTTCTGGAATTCCACATTTTAACCAGCCGGAGTTTGTTACTCTCATATGGATGTTAAGTATGAGATATGCTGATTAGTGTTTGGGAAAATAGAAATCATTGGAATGAAAGTTTAGTATGAAAAAAAAATTTAAATTTACTGGATAAAGTGGAGGCAAAAATATGAGAGAAGACATGCTTACTTCGGTATTGAATGAACTGAATGGTTCTTCAGCCGATATTGAGGCTTCTGGTGTTATTTCTACAGATGGCTTAATGATGGCTTCAGTTCTGCCAGCTGGACTGGATGAAGACAGGGTCGGTGCAATGAGTGCAGCCATGTTATCTTTGGGCGACAGAACAGCTCAGGAGTTAGAGCGAGGTGAATTGGAACAGGTACTAATCAAAGGCGATCATGGCTATGTTTTAATGACATATGCCGGAACCGAGGCGGTATTAACTGTCATGGCAAAGCCAAATGCTAAGCTGGGCCTGATTTTTTTGGATGTTAAAAGAGCTGCAGAGCGAATTATAGATTTTTTATAAATTGCTGAAACTAAATGATTTTAATTTTTTTATTGACGATGTGTGAGCGGATGATAAGCAATAAATAATTATCAATTACCTTCTGTTAGAAAAATAACAGAGAATAATGTCTTCGCCATATATTGCCTTGTGAAATGTAATATTTTCAGGGACAGTCTTTTGTGGTTGAGGACAAGACCCTGTTGAATCAATAAAGAAAACGAATAAGGGTCTTACATTCGTATTGACTCTTTTCTAATAATAAAAAAGGAGTCGGTATGAAGCAGTTATTGTTGAAGGCAATTCATTACTTTCAAGAACAATATGTTACGGTATTGGCAGTATTAGCTGTCGTAGCCGCTATCAATTACTTTGTTGTAATTGATAAACTTAAGGAGCAAGAAGGGTCGGCTATTCTTCTAAAATTGAGTACAGATCAGAGTAATATGATCAACGTGGTCAATTTCCTTACCATCAAAATGTTAACTGCAGATCGACAAGAATTTAACGATTTGCGTAGTTCACTGATTTCCCATAAAACCCTGTTAAAAGATAACTATATTACCTTAAGCAGTGGTAATTTCTATATCCGTGAAGAAGGGCGTTTGAAACGGGTGAGTGGAACCTTGCCCAAGGAATTAAGACGGGTCTATTTCCAGAAGCCAATCGAGTTAGATCGACGTTTTGAACGCTATACTTCTGCATTGAATCGCATTTTAAAAATCAAGTATGAAAATTTGGATCAAAGCCAGGATATTATTTATAACCTGCATGGTAAGGTTTCTATACAAGTATTGAAGGGACAGGAAACAGTATCTATTTTTTATCAGAGACATAATGAGTATTTATTAGGGCAGACGATCAGTTTACAAAACGTGACTTTTTTATTGGCCATAGGGGCGATTGTTCTAGTGGGGTCTGTTTTGCTTAAACCCTTGGTAGAAAACCTTAGGAAAGCAACGTCATCCGCCAGAGCAGAAAAAGCATTTGCTGATAACGTAATTAATACTGCAGAAACTCTGATAATTGGGGTGGGAAGAGAAGAACAAATAGTTTTGTTTAACAATTATGCAGAGAGTTTGTCGGGTTGGGGGGAAGAGGAAATACTTGATCAAAACTTTTTTAGCATGTTTTTCGATCAGGCTGGTGTCGGTTTACTGAAACCAGTCTATGAGGGCATGATGGGGGGCGAGATTGAATTTGCAGATGAAATTGAGACGCAAATGAAAGCACAAACTGGTGAAATGCTGGATATTTTATGGCATATGACGATTGTCATGTCCCAGAAAAATGAACCTCAAATGTTTTTGGCAACAGGGCTTGATATTACTGAACGTAAACAGGCAGAGTTACTGGTTCAACAGGCAAACCAGGAAATGGAAAAACTCAATTTGCGTTTAACATCTGAGGTAGATTTAGCGGCGACTTTGCAACAATCAATTTTACCTGAGCCGGATATTGATTTACCGGGTTTGATGGGTAAAGCTGCACTGCTTACCTCTAGTGAGGTGGGTGGTGATTTTTATGATTACTATAAAGTCGGTGGTCATCAAAGTGTTTTATTGGTTGGTGATGTCAGTGGGCATGGTGTTGCAGCCGGTACCATGGTGAGTGCGGCAAAAGCAGGTGTTTATCCTCTGGTTCATGAAGGTGTGAGCAATCCGTCTGAAATATTGCATTCTTTGAATGAAACCATGCTGGCTACAGCTCAACAGTCGTTATTGATGACTATGGCTTGTTTGAGTCTGGATGCCACGACTGGAAAGCTGGAGTTTGCAAATGCAGGGCATGTGTTGCCTTATCTATGGCGAAGGAATGAAGGACAATGGCAGATGCTGGAAGCATCCGGATTGCCTTTAGGAAAGTCTATTGATGCTGATTACAGAACGACTTCGATAGAGACCACCCTGGATGTGGGCGATAGACTATTTCTCTATACTGACGGGATTGTCGAGGAAGAATCTTTAAGTGGTGAAGCCTTTGGCTATGACAGGCTGGAACAGTTTCTTGAGCAATATGGAGAACTGGATCCGGTGAGTTTCAGGGAAAAATTGCTGGAAGCATTGCTGATTCATTGCGATGGTCGTGAATTTGAAGACGATGTAACCATTGTGTTGATTAATCATAGTGACCGGGTGGAATCTGGCTCAGGAATGGAAACTGAAGCCAGTGATATTATTCGATTGACAGAATCTT
>SPJK01046777.1_pt1 | contig 15800 bp, 12 predicted proteins | sample 3741771 | NCBI WGS metagenome assembly SPJK01 (sample SAMN10925997, study PRJNA522277) | cold seep metagenome | isolation source: Elba SIP-enriched marine methane seep metagenome, extraction at timepoint T2 | place: Italy: coast of Elba, Mediterranean Sea | reverse complement strand
TTTGGCCATTTCGGGTTGGACGGGTTGTGTGTCAGATAGTCATTCCATAATACTTCTGCGATGTCCGCCATGCCCATTGGGGCACCCGGGTGACCGGAGTTTGCTTTCTGCACAGCATCCATACTTAAAACGCGTATTGCGTTCGCTAGTTCTCGGCGCGAAGGCATAGTTTTCTCCTAAGTTTGGTAAATTCAGGTGATTGCTCGCCAGGTCCAGTATTTGATCATTCCGCAAGCGAGTCAATGCTAATTGTTTATTATTAATAATGTGATAAAGAACGAGCGAAATGAATTCGCTCGTTCCGTTATCGTATCATTCCAGATTGGCGTGTCGAGCTCTCATTTCTTCTTCTGCAATGCCCTTCTCATGAATAATATGAGCAATCATTGCTTCAAGAAATAACAACGTTGACAATTCAAACACAGTACCCATAGGCATGCCTTTGACTTTACCATATTGTTCATTGCTTCCTATCTGGAATGTGGTATCCGCCATATCACCAATCGTTGAACTATCTTTTGCAGAAATCAAAACAATATCCGCTCCAATTGACTTAGCTTTTTTTGCAAAGGCAATCAATTGTTCCGTTTCGCCCGAACCGGAAATTATAATCAACAGATCTCCTGCTTGAACGCTTGGAGTTACAATCTCACCGACCACGCTGACATCGTAGCCACCATGCATCAAGCGCATCGCAAAGAAATTACCGACAAGCTTTGATCGTCCAGCGCCGGAAATAAAAATTCGATTGGCTTTATCAAGCATTTCCGTCAGCTTGACATCATAAGAATCGTCAGTGGCTTCCAGAATGCTGCCAATCTTATCGATAACTAATTTCTGATGCATGACTTACGCCCCTGCAGCATCTACCAATTCACGAATTTCACGTGCTGCTTCAGCAGGTGATGGTGCACCGTAAATGGCTGCACCGACAACGATGATGCCAGCGCCAGCTTCAACAACTTGTTGAACGGTTGCTGGTTTGATGCCGCCTGCAACAGAAACTCTGACATCCAGACCCAAGTTGGAAATCGCTTGTAAATCTTCAAACGGTGTATGACCTGCCGCCTGCGCATCCAAACCAGTGTGAACGCCAACAATTTGCGCACCTAATTCAGCCGCTGCACGTGCACATTCGACTTTGTCCGGTACATTGATTAAATCAACCTGAACTTCGGCATTGTGTGCTTTAGCTGCATTCACTACACCGCCAATGGTGGCTAAGCCTGATACACCTAATACGGTGCAGATATCGCCGCCTGCTGCATAAAATGGAGTCGCTTCGTATTCGCCTGCATCCATTGTTTTCAGGTCAACTAAAATCAATTGATCCGGAAAACGCGCTCTCAGTTCTTCAACCAGCGCAACACCGTTATGTTTGATACATGGTGTTCCGATTTCGAATATATCAATATAAGGTGCCACTTGCTCCGCAAGCGCTACTGTAGCGTCGAAATCCAATGAATCTAAGGCCATTTGTATTAATGGTTTTGCCATGTTTTTGCTCCGATTTGGTTTAAAATTTTATACATACTTAATTTATGCGTAAGGCACTTTATCATAATAGAGATCATTGTCAATCCCCGCATAAGGCACCAAAACTAACGCTTACTTAAATAAAATAGAGTAATTTTCAATGTTAAGTAGATCTACACATAGATTAAACATTTACGACCAATCGTATCAGGAATTGCTTTCCAGCATGGCAAACAGATTTTACCCAACCTTAAAAAAAGTACAAATCCATAAATACGAAAGCTCGGTGAATATAATCATCTTAACGGCCTGAGTCAAGAGTTGTTTTCACTTTAGCCCTTAACTAAAGCAAAAACCGTAAAATATTTACCACTATTTTTGACTGAAGCAATAGACTATTTTCTACCTTCGTGTAAACTATGCGCTATTTTTTCGCACCGGACAACCTTATATAACATGCATAAACTAACCGATACACGGGCTTTAATTATCGATATGGACGGCGTGTTATGGCATGGCAATCAGCCATTACCGGGTCTGATTGATTTTTTTAAAACACTGAGAAAACTGCAGTTGCCATTCATTTTAGCGACTAATAACGCCCGCTCCACACCACAACAATATGTCAAAAAACTAGCCGGCATGGATGTTAAGGTTAGTGAAACCGAGATTTTAACTTCTGCAATGGCAACGGCTACCTATCTAGCCAATACTAATGAACCAGAGCAAACACAGGTTTATGTCATCGGCGAGGCCGGTGCCTGCGAAGCCCTGACCGAACACGGTTTTTCCTTAAGTGACAGCATTGATTTTGACAATACCAAATTAAAAAAAATTAAACCTGTTGATATAGTTGTTACCGGGTTGGACAAAAATTTAAATTGGCAAAAGCTCGCAACTGCCACCCATCATCTGATGAATGGCGCTGAGTTCATCGCAACTAATGGTGACACCACTTTGCCCACTGAATTTGGATTCGCCCCAGGAAACGGTGCCACTATCGCTGCTCTGCAAGCTGCCAGCGGCGTTTCACCCACGGTTATTGGCAAACCCGAGCCTATCATGTATCAACAGGCTATCTCTTTGTTGGGGACCAGCACAGAACATACCGTTGCCATCGGCGACCGATTAAATACTGACATTTTAGGTGCAATTCGGGCTAAAATAGAAAGTATACTGGTATTAACCGGTGTCTCAACCGAGCAGGATATTCAAACCTCAGGAATTGAACCCACCTGGATTTTAAAAGACATTGATAAAGTAACACAGGCCTTATTGGAATATTGCGGATAATGCATCGCTAATTTACTGTTAATTGGAGCCGGAATCATGAAAAAATTTATTGATAATACCGACACATTGTTAGAACAAAGTCTGCATGGATTCTGTAAGGCACATAGTGATATCGTGCAGCTTCAAACCAAACCCAATATTGTCAGCCGCCGCAGTACTACCAAGGCAAACAAAGTAGCACTTATTTCCGGCGGCGGTTCCGGCCATGAACCACTGCACACAGGATTAGTCGGAGTTGGCATGTTAGATGCCGCCTGTCCGGGACAGGTATTCACCTCTCCGACCCCAGATCAAATGATGATGGCCGCGGAACAGGTTGATAACGGCAACGGCGTGTTATTTATTGTCAAAAATTATGCCGGCGATGTGATGAATTTTGAAATTGCGGCGGAAATGTCCGAGATTAAAACTGAAACCGTTTTAGTGGCTGACGATGTTTCCCTGCCCAAAGATCACAGCACAGGCCGCCGGGGCGTGGCTGGCACTTTAATTGTGGAAAAAATTGTCGGGGCCGCAGCAGAAAACGGTGCCGACCTGCAAACCTGCAAAGCGCTGGGGGAACGGGTATGTGAAGCAACAGCATCAATAGGTGTCGCATTGAGCAGCTGTACTGTACCAGCTTTAGGCGAACCCACATTCCATCTTGATGCCAATCAAATAGAAATGGGGGTTGGCATTCATGGTGAACGCGGCAGAGAGACTCAGGCCTTATCCACAGCCAGCGAAATTGTGGCGCAGCTCACTGAAGCTATCGATACTGAATTAAATCCACAACAAAAACAGTCAGTCTTGCTACATGTCAACGGTTTTGGCGCCACCCCTTTAATGGAGCTTTACCTGATCTACGAATTAGCAGAGCAACATTGGCGTCAAAAAGGCGTCAACATTACCCGATCATTAGTTGGTAACTACACCACTTCATTGGATATGGCGGGATGCTCGATCAGCCTTACCTTGATGGATGATGAATTAATCAAATTATGGGATGCACCGGTTCATACCGCTTCTTTACGTTGGGGCTGTTAAACTTTTTGTAATACTTGAACAATCGCCGTAATCATTAGTTGCGCCGTTTTTGCACCGGCATCAATGCAACCGCGGGTACGTTCACCCAAAAAAGATGCCCGTCCTTTTGTTGCCAACATATCCCGAGTCGCTTCGACGCCCGCCGCTGCCACATCAGGAATTTCAGACAAAGCGACATCAAGTGATTGTTTATCTGCCGCAGACTTTAATAGCGAATCTGCTACCGGAATCAACACATCAAGCATGGTTTTTTCACCTAAATCAGATTTCCCCCGCTGCTTCATCGACTCAACCCCTGCTTCAAATGCTCCGGCAAACACTGCCATATCCATTTGCTTAGATGATGCCGATTTACTCATCGCTAAAAACATTGTACCGTACAAGGATCCGGACGCCCCACCCACCGAAGACATCAGCGTCATGCCGATTTTTTTTAAGGCCGATGACCATTCCAGTTCGACTAATGCCTCATGTTGCTGAGATAATGCCGCCAACCCGCGTTGTAAATTGATGACATGATCGCCATCGCCAATCGCTTGATCCAAAGCAGTGACTTGCTCGGCGTTAGCTTCGATCACCTGTTCCACAGCCGCAATCAGTTCCGGTAAGATTTGAGTTGAAATAGACATATTTTCTCCACAATTAATTACAATTCTGCGATCAGTATAAGAAATGAAGCTAAAATATCAATGCCTGCATTGGTTCACTCATTAGAATAATCCTAAAAAAATCAGTAAAAAAACCGCCTCTACAACTTTACCCGTTTGATCAATCAAGGTATATTCTCCATCACTTTTAAGACATTTGTATAAATCACATGATGAACATCGACGTACTTTGCGCCGGCCATGCCAGCTATGACTTGATTTTTAACGTCGACTCACATCCGGGGGCAGATCAAAAAGTTTTTGCCAACAATCTAATCAGTTGCGGTGGAGGCCCTGCTGCCAATGCTGCCGTCACCGTTTCAAGACTAGGTTATAGCGCCGCGTTCTGCGGATATCTTGGCAATGATTTATATGGCGACAAACATTATTCTGAGCTGCAGACTGAACAAATTAACACACAATTAGTACAACGTCGCAACTCCCCAACACCACTGTCCACGATCTTAGTAAAACCAGATGGTCAAAGAACTTTGATCAATTACAAAGGCGATACCCTGCCTTTGGAATCAGGTCTTATAGATTATCCACCAATGCAGCCAAAAGTCATGCTGTTCGATGGGCATGAACCGGAAATTTCACAGGAACTCATGCAATTGGCAAAAGCCAAGGCCATACCAACTATTCTGGATGCCGGATCAGTGCATGATGGAACTCGAAGTTTAATGCATCAGGTGGAATTTTTAGTGTGTTCGGAAAAATTTGCAATGCAATATGCTGGTGATGTACATCTAGCGTTACAACAACTTACGGAACATTGCCCGGTAGTCATAATCACCTTAGGGGAACAAGGCATCATCTGGAACAGATACGGAGAGAATGGATCCCTACCAGCCTTACCAATCCAGGCAATTGACACCACTGGCGCTGGTGATGCATTTCATGGCGCCTTTGCTGCAGCGATTGCAGCCAAAATGGAATGGTTGCCAAGTTTAAAGTACGCCAGTATTGCCGGCACCTGTTGCTGCCAACACATGAGTGCCCGGCTCGCGCTGCCTGACCGGCGCAGGCACCAGGAAATGTTGCAGCAATTTGAAGAATTTTTGACTCATCAAGACAACTAGTGCAACACTAGAAAACAGCTATCGGCACAAGCAAAAACAACTTGTTTTCTTGAACTAACAAACCGCAGTCCCTGCCCAGACAAACCGAGCAGGAACACTAAACGCTTATGCTACGACCACAAGTCGAATTGAATCACTCTTGACCGGCAGCTTAAGATTCAGCCTACATCAACCCGTTTTTATTCAGTAACTATGCCATCCTGCTTGCCAATCAATACGATATCAGCTGGTCGCATAGCAAAAATCCCCACTGTTACGACGCCGGTAATATTATTGATGGTTTTTTCCATTTCAATAGCATTGGTCAGATTCAGGTTATGAACATCCAAAATCACGTTGCCGTTATCAGTTATACAATTTTCACGCCATACCGGTCTGCCACCCAATTTAACCATTTCCCTGGCAACATAGCTACGGGACATTGGAATCACTTCAACCGGTAAAGGAAATGCACCCAGGACATCTACTTTTTTGGTTTCATCGACAATACAGATAAATTTATCACTTGCAGCGGCAATAATTTTTTCACGAGTCAACGCCCCGCCACCGCCTTTAATCATATGCTTTTGCGGAGTGACTTCATCAGCGCCGTCGACATAAATTTCAATTTCGCCCACTTCATTTAGATCCAACACCGGAATACCAACGGTTTTCAAATGCTCAGTGGTTGCGACAGAACTGGACACCGCACCATCAAACGAATTTTTCATATCCGCCAAAAAATTAACAAAATGCTTAACAGTTGAACCGGTGCCTACACCGATCACAGGTACATCTTTAGCATATGCAAGCGCCGCTTCCGCGGTTTTTTGTTTTAACTCATCTTGTGTCATTGATCTCGCCTGAATTGTAATAAGGTTCTAATCGAAAATTGTTCCGTGAAGAGAAACGGAAACGCGAATAAATGAAAAACAATAGGTTTTATTTTCATTTTGGTAGTTGGATATGATATATCACATTGCTTTAGATAGAAAGCATCTGGGAAAATGAAATCCTCTTCTACCTCACCTATCCAGACATTTGACTCCCGTCCTTTTATTTTGTCATCAAATTTTAACCACCCCTTGCTAAAATTATAACTTAAAGCTGATCCAGGCTAATTTGATCTCAAACTAAAAATCAAGTAACATTTGCAACTTAACCAAACAATTCAAAACACTTTCGATCATCATTATATGACTCATTAGCGGATCACCTACACTTCATCATTGCATTGTTTGCACTAAACTTGATCCGGCCCTGTTTGATATCCACTTGTTAGTTACGCGGTTAAACCCCATTCCATATCTTCAAAATACAAAATGAATCAAAACAAAACCTACAAACCTTGTGATTTGGTCATCTATGGCGCACTAGGGGATTTATCAACCCGTAAATTATTAATTTCGTTATATCGTCTGGAAAAAGCCAATCTCATTGAGCCGGATACCCGCATTATCGGTGTTGACAGACATCAAAAAAATGATGAGGAGTTTATTGGAATTACTCAACAAAGTTTACAGGAGTTTTTAAAAGACGATATAGACCCCGAACTCTGGGCGCGTTACTCGGCACGCTTGTCGTATCTGATGATAGATTTGACGCAAATGGATCAATATCAGCAATTACATGAGGCTATCGACTCCGAAAATCGAGTCATGGTCAATTATTTTGCAGTCTCGCCGGTATTGTTCAAAGCGATATGCCAGGGCTTACATCAATGCGGGGTTATTAACACTGAATCCAGGGTGGTGATGGAAAAGCCGATCGGTCATGATCTAAAATCTTCTAAAGAAATTAACGGCGCTGTAGCTCAAGTCTTTGCTGAAAATCAGGTATTCCGCATTGACCATTATCTAGGCAAAGAAACTGTTTTAAATCTGTTAGCGTTACGGTTCGCCAATTCTATCTTTACCACCAACTGGGATCACAACACCATTGATCATATCCAGATTACCGTTGCGGAAGAAGTCGGCATTGAAGGACGTTGGGATTATTTCGATAAAACCGGACAGCTGCGCGACATGCTGCAAAACCATTTATTACAGATTTTGACTTTCATTGCAATGGAACCACCGGTTAATCTTGAAGCGGAAAGCATTCGTAATGAAAAAATCAAGGTATTGGAAGCTTTAAGGCCGATTACTCATAATAATGTCGATGAAAAAACCGTTCGTGGCCAATACACTCAAGGGTTTTATAAGGGGCAACCGGTTCCTGGTTATCTGGAAGAAGAAGAGGCGAATACCGAAAGTGCTACCGAAAGCTTTGTCGCCATTTGCGTGGATATTGACAACTGGCGCTGGGCCGGCGTGCCCTTTTATTTGCGCACCGGTAAACGGATGAACTATAAACGCACAGAAATCGTGGTCTATTTCAAACAGTTACCACATAATATATTTAAAGACAGCTATCGTAATTTACCCGCAAACAAATTGATCATTCATTTGCAACCCAACGAAGGTGTTGAAATTGAAATGCTCAATAAAGTACCCGGCATTGACGGCAATATCAAATTAAAAAAAACCAAACTGGATTTAAGCTTCTCCGATACATTTAAAAAGAACCGATTATTTGGTGGTTATGAAAAACTTATTTTAGAAGCATTAAGAGGCAACCCGACTTTATTTTTAAGTCGAGAAGAAATTGAACAAGCCTGGACCTGGGTGGATTCAATTCAAAGTGCATGGGAGCACAGCAATGACGAAATAAAACCTTATCCTGCCGGGACCTGGGGGCCCATCGCCTCGGATTCATTGTTGGCCAGAGATGGACGGGCCTGGGAAGGCTAACAAACCAAAGCCGCTGGCATGGAAATTATTTTGTAAATTATGTGCGTCTATTAGCAGCAACACAGTATGCCGTCGAACCGGGATATTGACCGCTGAGACATTACATTTTATGGGATAAGCCACAAAAACATTTATTTTAAACCCTATAGCAGAGCAACATCGATGGTAAAAGAATTTTTATTTGACGACCGGCAAACCCTGATCAAAACCTTAGCGGCGGATTGCCAGGATTATCTACAAACAGCATTGCAGGATAAAGGTGCTGCCAGTCTTATGGTATCCGGAGGCAGTACCCCTGCCCCCATGTATAAACAACTGTCAGAAGCCGATCTCAATTGGCAAAACATCGCGGTTGCTCTGGTAGATGAACGCTGGGTGGATCAGAGTCATGATGCAAGTAATGAAGCATTAATGTATCGTGCTCTGCTGCAAAAAAATGCCACGTCGGCTACTTTTACCGGAATGAAAACCCAGGCAGCCACAGCTATCAAAGGCTGGCAGGAAACCGAATCCCGGTATCAGCAGATTACCCAACCCTTTACCGTAACATTGCTGGGCATGGGAAACGATGGTCACACCGCCTCCTTGTTCCCACATGCCGAAGGATTAGCTAAGGCCCTTGATAGCAAAAACCCTGCTTTGACAGCACCAATAACTGCAAAACAAAGCGTCGTTACCGGTGCTAACACCGAACGGTTGACGTTAACCTTAACCGGCTTAATGCAATCCAAACGTATGATCATTTTGCTGACCGGCGAACAAAAACTGGAAGTTTTCAGAACCGCACAGCAATTAGGCTCCATTGAGGATATGCCTATAAGAGCGGTTATCCACCAAGATCAAGTGCCAGTTGAATTATATTGGGCACCCTAAGCGCCTGGTTTCAGTTTTCAACCAAACCAATTTATTCAAATGAGATTTTAGCGTATTAATTGAACCGTTAATCCATTTGAGCATCAACATACTTAACCGCGTCAAAGGCTCAGGAGCAGAACATGCATCCCATCTTAGAACAAGTAACCCAAGACATTATCGAACGCAGCCGCGAATCCCGTTCTGTGTACTTAGCCCGTATCGATGCAGCCATCGAAAACGGTCCGCATCGTTCAGTATTAGCTTGCGGCAATCTGGCACACGGTTTCGCCGCCTGTGCCAGTTCGGAAAAAAATGCTTTATCAAGCACCAAAAAAGCCAATATCGCAATCATTTCCTCATACAATGATATGTTATCGGCGCATGAGCCGTTTCGCGAAGCGCCAACGCTGATTAAGGAAGCTATCAAAGCGTCCGGCGGAGTTGCTCAATTTGCCGGTGGTGTACCAGCAATGTGTGATGGCGTAACCCAGGGTCAACCTGGCATGGAGCTATCATTATTCAGCCGTGATGTCATCGCTATGGCGACCGCTGTTGGTTTAAGTCACAATATGTTCGACGGCGCTTTATACTTGGGTGTTTGCGATAAAATTGTGCCCGGATTGTTAATCGGAGCGCTCAGTTTCGGCCATTTACCTGCAGTGTTTGTGCCTGCCGGCCCCATGCCCAGCGGTCTGCCAAACAAAGAAAAGGTGCGCATCCGTCAGCTGTATGCTGAAGGCAAAATCGGCCGTGATGAATTATTAAAATCGGAATCAGCCTCCTATCATAGCGCCGGAACCTGTACTTTTTACGGTACTGCCAATAGCAACCAAATGATGGTTGAAATTATGGGTCTGCATTTACCGGGCAGTTCCTTTATCAACCCTTACACACCATTGCGGGATGAATTAACCAAAGCGGCAGCCCGTCAGGTGTTAAAATTCACTGCCCTAGGCGATGATTTCCGCCCCATTGGTCACATGATCAATGAACAAGCCATAATCAATGCCATCGTAGGCTTATTGGCGACTGGCGGCTCAACCAACCATACCATTCACTTAATCGCCATTGCCCAAAGTGCCGGTATAAAAATCAATTGGAACGATTTCGACCGATTATCCAAGGTTATCCCATTATTAACCCGCATTTACCCAAATGGCCAGGCAGATATCAATCATTTCCAGGCTGCCGGTGGCATGGGCGTATTGATACAGGAATTGTTGAACGGCGGTTTGCTGCATGAAAATATCATCACTGTAGCGGATCAGCGCGGCTTAAAAAATTACAGCCAGGAACCAACACTGCAAAATGGTCAGTTACAGTGGCAGGACGGACCAAAAGCTTCCCTGGATCCAGAGGTAGTCAGCTCGGTAAGCGCACCGTTTGCGGAAACCGGCGGCCTGACACTGATTGAAGGAAACCTGGGCCGCGGTGTATCAAAAATTTCAGCGGTAGCCGAACAACACCAAGTTGTCGAAGCGCCTGCTATCGTATTCGACGACCAGAATGATATGGTTGAGGCTTTTAAACGCGGCGAACTGGAACAGGACTTTATTGCCGTTATACGTTTCCAAGGGCCTAAATCCAACGGTATGCCGGAACTGCATAAATTAACCCCACCACTAGGGGTGCTGCAGGACCGTGGTTTTAACGTCGCATTAGTCACTGACGGGCGCATGTCAGGCGCATCCGGCAAAGTGCCTTCGGCCATACATTTGTGCCCTGAATGCGCAGACGGCGGGCCATTAGCGAAAGTCAAAACCGGCGACATGATATATTTAAATACCCAAACCGGTGAACTTACTGCGCGCGTGGATGAACAGGAGTTCAACAACCGGGTAGCGGCCGTCAACCTGCATAACGATCATCACTTTGGTATGGGCAGAGAATTGTTCGGTGGCTTAAGAGCTGGTGCATCCTCCGCAGAAACCGGCGCATGTAATTTATTTAACATTGATTAAATGCCAGTCAATTGATTTCGGTCACTGCTGATAATTATCGATACCCGTGTCTGAATTAGCTGCCTATTAATAACTTATACCCTCGTGCTCGTACAAAGATAGAGCATGAAGATACAAAAATTAAACGACTTATAACTTTGGAATAACCATGACATCTTCGATTAAAGACATTATGAACACTTCGCCGGTCATTCCGGTAATGGTCATCAACCATCCTGAGCATGCGGTACCTTTAGCGCAAGCTTTAGTCGAAGGAGGTTTAAAAGTCCTGGAAATAACCTTACGTACACCTGCCGCTTTGGAATGCATCAAAGCCATTAAAGCCAATGTCGAAGGCGCAATTGTCGGTGCCGGTACAATCATTAATTCGAAGACCCTGGATCAGGCTATTGAAGCCGGGTCGGAGTTTTTAGTCAGCCCCGGTTTCACTGATAAATTATTAGATGCAGCGGCCGAAACAGATATTCCGTTACTACCCGGCGTAACCAACCCTGGCGAAGTCATGGCCTTATTAGATCGAGGCATTACCGAAATGAAATTTTTTCCTGCCCAGGCAGCCGGAGGCGTTCCCATGTTGAAATCCATCGGCGCTCCATTACCGCAAGCCACTTTTTGCCCGACCGGTGGCATCAGCCCGGCCAACGCCGCTGATTACCTGGCGCTTAAAAATGTGGCGTGTATCGGTGGCTCCTGGATGGCGCCAGCGGATAAAGTCGATAATGAAAATTGGGCTGAAATTAAACAACTAGCGGAACAAGCCTCAACACTTTCACGCACCTAAGTTGACCGATTTATGTGTTTTTTGCGGTTCAGGAAACGGAAAAAACCCGATTTATCGAACCGCAGCCTTAGCATTAGCCAAACAATTACTGCAACGTAATATTGGGCTAATCTACGGCGGCACCCGAATGGGTACCATGGGCTTAATCGCCGATGCCATGTTGGCAGAGGGAGGCCGGGTCACGGGCATTATCCCGCAGACTTTATTTGATCGAAAATTAGCGCATCCCGGGCTTTCGGAGTTACAGGTTTTACCGATGGTGAATGACTGTAAGGCAGCTATGTCCAAACTAGCTGATGGCTTTTGCGCTATGCCAGGTGGTTACGGTACGCTGGATGAATTATTCGAATTGTTAACCCAGGCCCAGTTAGGACTACACAGCAAAGCGTGCGGTCTTTTAAATACCCACGGCTTTTTTGATCAGCTACTTTTATTTCTGGATCATGCCCGTGATGAACAATTTATTTTAGAAAACAATTATGCACTATTACGTGTTGCCGATACACCTGAGCAATTATTAAATAGCCTGAACCTGTGACCAAAAAACACCTTCCGATAAGACTCCGAACCGAACAAGTTAAAGCTATTATTTGTCACCTTCAACCGATTTTTTTAGGTTCTAGCAGTTTTTTCTCCAGATCAGCAGGCGGCATCGGTTTACCAAACCAATAACCTTGACCAAAATCACATCTGGTGACTTTTAAAAACTGTTGTTGTTGTTCTGTTTCAACGCCCTCAACAATGACTTTTAAATTCAATTTATGCGCCATAACGATAATGGCTTCGGTCAAAACTTTCTCTTGAATGATCAAATTCGGATTTTCTGTGAAGGAACGGTCAATCTTCAAATACTCTATATTAAAATCATTTAACAAAGATAGAGCGGTATAACCCTTGGCAAAATCATCAATGGCAATCTTAATTCCAGCATTTTGAATTTGCTGCAATGTTGTTTTAATTCTATCTCTGTATTCCAGCAACATAGTCTCTTTCATTTCAAACACCAGATTTTCACCACTAACCGCAGAATTTGATAAAAACGACATATCTTTGATTCGACTCCTATCATCATTTAACTGATAAATAGAAATATTAATGCTCATCCTGATATCTTTTTTAAGCCGTTTTTGCCAATTATGTAACTGAATTAGTGCCGTTTCGATCACCCAATTACCGATTTCCACCATTAAACCGGATTTCTCAGCAATGGGAATAAATTCACTTGCTTTCAATAATCCCCGTTCCGGATGTTGCCAACAAACCAAGGCTTCGATTATTTCAATTTGACCATTCTCCAAATTGATAATCGGTTGATAAGTTAACAACAATTGACTCATCGGCAGCGCATTATGCAAGTCTTTCACGAAGTCCATACGTTTCAATGCTGATTGCTGCATTGACTGAGTAAAATAACTGAATCGGTTACGGCCATTCTTTTTTGCAAAATACATGGCTTGGTCGGCAATGGTCAGCAAATCCTGAATTTCCCTTGCATCGTCGGGATAAATGGCAATGCCAATGCTGGTAGAAATATTCACTTGTTCTCCCTGCAATTCAAACGGCATTGCCAGCTTATTGATAATTTTTTCAGCAATGGATTCGACGGTTTTTCGAGCATCCAATTGTGGCAACACCACGGTAAATTCATCACCTCCCAATCTAGCTACGGTATCAGTTTCCCTAACACAATCTAATAACCGAGCCGCAACTTCCATCAATAATAAGTCACCGATATGATGACCTAAACGGTCATTGACTTCTTTAAAATGATCAAGGTCCAGAAATAACAACGCCAATGTATAGTCATGCCTATATGACATCTTAACCGCCTGATCAAGGTGTTCATTGAATAACTGCCGGTTTGGCAAATGTGTCAGGGAATCAAAATTTGCCTGTTTCCAAATCTTTTCATCGGCCTGCCGTTTTTCGGTGATATCCCTAGCCACAGACAACACCCTGAGCTCACCGGACTGCGGATCGGACAGCGGGACGGAATGCGCTTCCAACCAGCGCATTGTCCCGTTCAGGCTTTTTATCTGATAAATCAATTGTTCGGTCTGACCTTTAAATACCTTTTCGAGCATAGCACGATACGCCTGACGAAATTCAGGTGTGATAATCCCTTCTATTGATTGACCTAAAATGGCCTTGGGCTGTTGCCGTGCTTCTAAAAGTTCCAGACCAGCTGGATTGATTTGCAGTAATTCGCCCTCAGCGGAAATTAGCTTGATACATTCCGGCTCCGCATCAAAAATTGCCTGTAAATTCGCTTCACTTCGGTGTAAGGCCGCTTTAGAACGCCGCAAACGCACAATCCAATATAAACACAGTAGAAAAATGACCAGCGTTGCCAGCACATAACGACTTAAGGTTCTATAACTCACTCCCTGCAGCTGCTTCATTTCCCGCCAATGGTTATAAATTTCGCTTTTTTCCTCTTGACTAATACCGGCCAGCGCCTTTTGGATTATACCGTGTAATACCAGCTCATGCTTCGGCACCCCAATGCGAAATTCGCTAGTATATTCAGTTTGTCCTGAAAACATTAAACCTTCAATGCGATGTTTTTTCATTACATAATTAGCAGAAATTGCATCGCCAACATAGGCATGCGCCTTGCCTTCTCTCACCTCTAACAAAGCATGGTAAATACTTTCAGTGGCAATCACCTCAATACCAGGATAATGATAATGTAATAGCTCCTGGGTCGAATGACCTTGCTGAACAGCCACAGTTTTACCGTTTAAATGATTTAAAGAGCCGATATAACCTTGTTGTTGACCACTAACGATCACTGCCGGGCTGGTAAAATAAGGTTCTGAAAAATTAATGTACGCTGAGCGCTCCGGGGTTTTGATAATACTAAACACTAAATCCAGATGTTGCTGTTTAATTGCTTCCAACAACTGCTGCCAGGGCAATTTATGCTTAACAATTTCGAAGCGAATGCCGAGGCGTCGCTGCAGAAGGTGAATGTAATCCACCGTGATACCATTATATTGCTGATTTTCATCCAGCCATTCATAAGGGGCGAAGTTATGATCTATTCCTATATGAATCACCGGGTGCTGTTTCAACCAGTGCTGCTCCTGTTCAGAAAGAATAATGTTATTTTTGGGCTGGACGATAAATTTTCCGATTTCATGGTCTGTCAAATGCCGGGAAATATTTAAATGGGTATAGATATCTGCCGTTTTGCGCAACCGTTTAGCTTGCAATGTGCCCAGTGCAATCCGGTCAGGAACAATTAATTTTCTGCTTTGTTCAGCTTCGAACTTGAGATGGTCGCGGCTAGACCGTGCATGATAATGTCCAATGAGTAAATCAATAATCCGATCAGGATGGTCCATCGCATATTGCCATCCCTTTAAAGAAGCGCGCCTAAAACGTTCAGCGCGATTAGGATGATCAATTAATTCAGTTTCATTGGTAAATAAAATATCGCCGTAAAAGTCGATACCGTAATTTGATGGGTTAATTATATTAACTTTAATATTTTTGGATCTGAAATAAAAAGGCTGGTCGGTCAGGTAAGCAGAAATTACATCGGTTTTACCAATAATCAAATCCTGATAACGGTAGGATTGGTCTATCTGTTGATACTGATCCCGATTTAACCCGGCGTCTGCCAATAAAGCCCTCAACGGCGCCTCATCAGCCCCAACCGCATCAGCATCCAGGCCGTACATCATAATCCTTTTATTTTTCATTTCTAAAGGACTAATGATTCCGGAGCTTTGTTTGGCGATAAACACTAAGGGGTTATGTTGAAAAATCGCCGCTAAGGCTCTAATTGGCGCGCCTTTGGCGTAATCTGCAATAATCCCGGTATCTTCCACCCCATATTCCACATCCCCGGAAACCACCTGTTTGACGATATTCAGTTTCGGGTTTCGCTCCAGAATATG
>SPJK01090236.1_pt1 | contig 15806 bp, 14 predicted proteins | sample 3741771 | NCBI WGS metagenome assembly SPJK01 (sample SAMN10925997, study PRJNA522277) | cold seep metagenome | isolation source: Elba SIP-enriched marine methane seep metagenome, extraction at timepoint T2 | place: Italy: coast of Elba, Mediterranean Sea | reverse complement strand
TGTTGGAGGCGCTTGTCTGCCCTCTCACGCAAACGCGGTTGGACTACACTGCGGAGGCGCAAGAGCTTGTGTCGAAGGCCGCACAGCTGGCCTTTCCGATCCGCGATGGTATTCCTGTGATGCTGGTCGACGAAGCCCGCGCTCTGGACTGAGCCGCACGGGCGCGCGTTACAACGGCGTGCCGCTCATCAAACGGGGCAGATCGCCGGTGAGACCGGCAGCTTCGCGGATGAAGCTCCGGCGCAGTCCTGGTACTTTGTTCACCAGTCCCATCCCGAGATCACGGCCCATCCGCAACAGCGGATTGTCGTTGGAAAAGAGCTTGTTGAAGGTATCTGTCGCGATGGCCAGGGTGGCTGTGTCGAAGCGGCGCCATTGCTGGTAACGCTCCAACACGTCAGGGGCGGCGATGCTTTCGCCGCGCCGCGCGGCATCGGTGAGAACTTCGGCGAGCGCGGCCACGTCCCGAAGACCAGCGTTCAATCCCTGTCCTGCAAGGGGGTGCACGCCATGCGCGGCGTCTCCGACGAGGGCGAGGCGCGGGGCGATGAAACTGTCGGCGATGCTCAAGCCGAGTGGATAGGTGAAGCGCGCACCGACCAGATTGATCTCGCCCAGAAAACTGCCGAAACGCGGGCGCAGCGCGTCGAGATAGGCGTCATCGGGCAAGGCATTGATCGCCTGCGCCTCTGCCGTGCGTTCGCTCCAAACGATGGAACTGCGATTGCCCTTGAGCGGCATGATTGCGAGGGGTCCGTTGGGCATGAAAAATTGATGCGCGACGCCGTCATGGGGCAACTCGTGTTCGATGGCTGAGACGAGCGCGGATTGGCCGTAGTCCCATCCGGTGCGCTTGATCCCGGCGCGCATGGCGGTGCCGCTGCGCCGTCCGTCACAGCCGATCAGAACCTGGCCCGTGAGCGTGTCCCCAGAGGCGAGCGTAACGTGCGCGCCGGGTCCGCTGGTTTCTTGCGCCACCACGGTGGTTTGATTGCGCGTCTGGATCAGTGGGTTGCTCTGCATCGCGTCTAACAAAGCGCGGCGTAAATGGCGGTCTTCGAGCATATAGCCCATCGGGCCTTCCTCGATCTCCGCATGATCAAAATGCATCATCCAAGGGGCCGGGCCGTGACCGGCATGCCCGTCGCTCACCTTGATCTCGAACATCGATTGAGCTTTGTCCGCCACCTGAGGCCAAACGCCGATGGCGTTCAGCAGGCGTTGCGAGGCGAGGGCCAACGCGTAGGAACGACCGTCGAACTCCGGGTCCATACGGGTGTCTTCTGCCAATGCGTCTACGACAATACTGGTCAGCCCAGCTTGTGCAGCGGCTAAAGCGAGGGCAGGACCGCCTAAACCACCGCCAACGATGAAAAGATCGCAATCATAAGTCATACTCTGGAATATGGCCCTGTGGTCGGGATTGTCCATGCGCTCTGCTGCCGCTACCGTCGCATCAGATTGGACGGTCAAGATGCTGGCCAGAGACAGGAGCCTAGAATGCAAGAATGGTTGGGACAGAGCGCGGCGGAGCTCGGACGCGGAATCGCTTCGGGTGAGATTGATCCGGTTGCGCTGACGCAGGTCTATCTGGACGCCATCGACGCGCATCCACTGGCCTCGCGGATCTATACGCAAACCACGCCAGAGCGGGCTTTGGCAGAGGCGGAAGCGGCGCGCGACCGCGCTAAACAGGGGCAACGTCGCTCCGCGCTGGATGGTGTGCCGATCAGCTGGAAGGATTTGTTTGATACGGCAGGCGTGACGACGGAAGCGGGGAGTGATCTGCTCAAGGGCCGTGTGCCTGACGCCGATGCTGCTTGTCTGTCCATCGCGACGCGTCTTGGCACCGTTTGCCTCGGCAAAACACATATGAGTGAGCTGGCCTTTTCTGGGCTGGGCTATAACCCGGTGAAAGAAACCGCACCTTGCATTCACGACCCTGATGCGGTGGCCGGTGGTTCGTCCTCTGGCGCTGCGGCCTCTGTCGCTTATGGTTTGGCCCCGATGGGCATGGGGTCCGACACAGGTGGTTCTGTCCGGGTGCCGTCTGTTTGGAATGATTTGGTAGGCCTGAAAACCACGCTGGGCCGCGTTACTGTTGAGGGTACGGTCGCGCTGTGCAACCGCTTCGACACGATTGGCCCACTGGCGCGCAGCGTTGAGGATGCGGCGTTGGGCCTGTCTGTTTTGGAGGGAAAACCTGCCCCCGATCTGCGCGGCGCCACATTGAACGGGATGCGATTTGCTATCGTGGAAACTGTCGGCATGGAAGATCTCGAGGATGCGCCAGCTGCAGCCTTCGCCTCAGCCATCGTGCGCTTGCAGGATGCAGGCGCACAGATCGAGCGGATCGAAGCGCCCGAGGTTGCCGAGGCGATGTCGCTCGCCGGTCCACTCTATACAGGCGAAAGCTACGGGCTGTGGAAAGAGGCCATCGCGGCTAAGGGCGATTTGATGTTTGATCTCGTGCGCGAACGGTTTGTTGCTGGCGCACAAGTCTCCGCACCGGATTATGTTGCGGCTTGGGAGGCGCTGGAGAAGTGCCGCGCGGCGTGGTCGGCGCGCACAGCGCCGTATGATGCGGTTCTCTGCCCAACATCCCCGATCTTGCCGCCCAAGATTGCCGATCTCGCCAGCGATTCAGACCATTATGTGGAACGCAATCTCAAGGCGCTGCGGAACACACGTATTGGGAATTTGATGGGACTCTGCGCCCTGACCTTGCCAACTGGCGTGCCCTCTTGCGGGGTGATGCTCATGGGCGCGCCCATGACCGAGCACGGCCTGTTGCGAACGGGAGCGGCAGCAGAGGCCGCGCTCAGCTAGAGACATTATCGGCATGGGGTCCTTTGGGGGGACCTTTGTGCCTGAGCCTCAGTGTCATCCAGTGTCACCCTGCGCCCCAATCGCCAGAGCGGGGCGCCAAAGCCACAAATCCCGATCCACGCGCATTTTTACTCGACGCGTGGTGGGGCCTTGGGTTAACCTGACCTGAACGGGGCGTGAATGATCCCGACATTGAGGCAGATTTTGTGATTTATCCCGAGCGGTTTTCGAACCTTCCGGCATATGCGTTTCCGCGTTTGCGGACGCTCCTGGACAATTACGCCCCTGGTGGGGACGTGATTCATATGACTATTGGCGAGCCGAAGCACGCCTTTCCTTCCTTTGTGACCGATATTATCGCCAAAGAGGCGGCGGGGTTTAACAGCTATCCCCCCAATGATGGCGCGCAGGAGCTTTTGAACGCGCAGGCGTCTTGGCTTCGCTCGCGCTTTGGGGCCACCGTCGATCCGACCACGCAGCTCATGGCTCTGAACGGTACACGCGAAGGGCTTTACAATGCGGCGATGGCGCTGCTGCCTTCTGAGAAGAATGGCAAGCAAGCGGCGATCCTGTCGCCCAATCCCTTCTATCAGGTCTACATGGTGGCGGCGCTCTCGATTGGCGCAGAGCCTCTCTTTGTCAACGCGACGTCCGCCTCCGGGCATTTGCCAGATTTTGACCGCGTGCCGGTTGAGGATCTTGAGCGCTGCGTGGCTGTGTACATGTGCTCGCCTGCCAATCCGCAAGGCTCCGTCGCGACCGCCGTCTTTTGGCAGAACCTTCTGGAGTTGGCCGAGCAATTTGATTTCAAGGTCTTCGCCGATGAATGCTATTCGGAGATCTATCGGACCGAGGCCCCAACCTCCGCGCTGAAAGTCGCGCAGGATATGAGCGCAGATCCAGAACGGCTGGTGCTGTTCCATTCGCTCTCCAAACGCTCAAATCTACCGGGCATGCGCTCTGGGTTCGTTGCCAGCGGACCTGAGAACATTCGCCGAATTCGGCAATTGCGCACCTATTCCGGCGCGCCGCTGCCTTTGCCGTTGCAACGCGCCGCCGAGGCTGTGTGGTCCGACGAGACCCATGCCGAGGAAAAGCGGGCGCTGTATCAAGAGAAATACGCAATCGCCGACGAGGTGTTTGCAGGTGTGCAGGGCTACAAAGGCCCCGACGCGGGATTCTTCCTGTGGCTGCCTGTGGATGACGGCGAAGACGCCGCGTTCAAGCTCTGGCGCGAGACCGGCGTGCGTGTGCTGCCGGGCGCTTACCTCAGTCAAGACACGGACGAGGGCAATCCCGGCAAAGGGTTTATTCGGGTCGCCATGGTGGCCCCAAAAGATGAGATGCGGCGCGGATTGGAACAGATCCGCGACTGCCTCTACACATAAAGAGGTACGGTAATGGCATATCAGACCAAAGAACGTAGCCCGCTCTTGGACAGCTCCATGTCCGCCGCGCTGGAAAAGCGCAGCAAGGAAGTCATCGGCTTGGCATTCGTCGTGATCGCTGCGGTGTCGGCCATGATTATCGGCTCATACGCCCCGACTGATCCCAGCTGGCTGTCCGCGACCGATGCACCGGTGCAAAACTGGATGGGCCAGACAGGCGCGTCCATCGCCGCGCCCACAATGATGATCGTTGGCAAAGCGGCGTGGGTCGTCGCCGCCACGGCGCTTGTCTGGGCGATGCGGTTTGCGATGCATAAAGGGGCGGACCGAGTGCTCACGCGTTTGATTTTCCTGCCCATCGCGATTGCCATTTGTGCGGTCTATGCGGCGTCGCTTGTGCCGCCTGTGACCTGGACCCATGCCTTCGGATTGGGCGGTCTGTTTGGCGACACCGTGCTGGCGGCGTTGATGCAAATCCTGCCCATGCAAGCAGGTGCCGCGCTGAAGATTCTGTCATTGTTGTTGGCTGTTGGGACCGTTGCCATCATCGGTTTCGTGTTCGGTCTGACGATGCCGGAAGTGAAAGAGGGCCTGCGCTTTATGGCGCTTGGGCTGGTGATGACCTATGTCTTTGCAATGCGGCTCATTGGGCGCGGCGCGTCTGGAGCGATGAGCGCCGCAGGTGCGATGCAGGCGCGTCAAGCGGAGCGCAAGGAAGCGCAAAGGCTTGAAGCCGAAGCCCTCGCCGCGCGGCGCATGGCCGAAGAGCCTCAGCTCACCGACATGCCAGTTGCACAACCCGCAATGGCGCAACCAATGATGCATCTTGTGCCCGATCCCGTGACTGAGGACGTCATTGAGCCGGAACCTGTAAAAGAGAAAACCGGGCTTCTGGCCCGCATGCCCGCATTGATCAAGCGGCCGGAGCCAACACCTGAACCCCAGCCACAAGCCGCACCGCTCAACTATGATGAGCTGCCGCAGGACGCGCGTATCCAGAGTAAAATCTCCGATGTGATCAAGTCCCGTGCACGTCACAACCCTCATATGCAGCAAGCCGCAATGCAGCAGGCCAATGTCGCGCCGCTCACCAAAGGGCGTGGACACGGGCCGAATCCGATGATCCTCGACACATCCGCACCGCGTGTTGAGCCGCCGCTGACCGCAGGCATGCCGGCCGCAGATGCGATGGCGGCAGCGCCAATAGCAGCACCGATGGCGACGGCAACATTGGTCCCTGATCCAATGCCAGATACGGGAGCGCATACCGGCGGTCTGAGCTTCACATCCGCGCGGATGGTCCGACCTGAAGAGACCAACATCCCCGAATCGCCGGTCCCGACTCCCGAGGTCCAGCATCACGTTGCGCAGGACTTCGCGCCGCAGACATCTGCAGCGAGCGCTCCGGTCTCGATGCATCCTGAAGCCGTTCCGCATGAGATGATGAGTTATCCCAGCGTCGCGCCTGCTCCAGAATGGCTGCGTACCGCTCCACAAACGCAGGCCGCCCCCGCGCCTGCACCTTTGCAAGAAAGCGCGCCGACGGACGCTTTGCCGTTGCCGACGTCGAGCCGTGTCGCGCCTGCGACAATGCCTGAGGCTGTGCTGGAACCTATGTCCGTGCCCATTGAGGATGACACGCCTAGCTTTGCCAGTGCGCCGCAGCCTGCGCCTGAGAAAATCGCGGCCTTCACGGGCGAGCCTGCCATGATTCCTGAGGCTGCTCCGAAACGTGTTGTTCAGCCCGTCACGCGCAAGCCAATGCAGCCCAGCACGCGGGCGAAGGCCGAAGCTCAGCCGCGCCTTCAGTTTGAAGACGCCACCAGCACAGATTTCGAACTGCCGCCGCTGAACCTTTTGGAGAGCCCAATAAACGTTCAACGTCATCATCTCAGCGATGACGCGTTGGAAGAAAATGCGCGGATGCTGGAATCCGTGCTCGATGATTATGGCGTCAAAGGCGAAATTGTCTCGGTCCGTCCCGGCCCGGTCGTTACCATGTATGAATTGGAACCCGCGCCGGGTCTCAAAGCCTCGCGCGTGATCGGGCTTGCGGATGACATCGCGCGGTCCATGTCGGCCCTGTCTGCGCGCGTCTCCACCGTGCCGGGCCGTTCGGTCATTGGCATCGAACTGCCCAATGAGAACCGCGAGAAAGTGGTGCTTCGAGAAATTCTCTCATCGCGTGATTTCGGCGATGGCAATCAGAAGCTGCCGCTTGCTTTGGGCAAGGATATTGGCGGTGATCCGGTTGTGGCCAACCTCGCCAAGATGCCCCACCTGTTGATTGCGGGAACCACGGGTTCCGGTAAATCTGTGGCGATCAACACCATGATCCTGTCGCTGCTCTACAAGCTGACCCCCAGCGAGTGCCGTCTGATCATGATCGACCCTAAGATGCTGGAACTCAGCGTCTATGACGGCATTCCGCATCTCCTGTCCCCGGTTGTAACCGATCCCAAGAAAGCTGTTGTGGCTCTGAAATGGGTCGTCGGCGAGATGGAAGAGCGCTATCGCAAGATGTCCAAAATGGGCGTGCGCAATATCGACGGATACAACTCGCGCGTGGCGGATGCTCAGAGCCGCGACGAGATGTTCTCTCGCACGGTGCAGACTGGTTTTGATGATGAGACCGGCGAACCTACGTTCGAGACCGAGGAATTCGCGCCAGAGAAAATGCCGTATATCGTCGTCATCGTGGACGAAATGGCGGATCTGATGATGGTCGCAGGTAAGGAAATCGAAGCCTGCATCCAGCGTCTGGCGCAGATGGCCCGGGCCTCCGGTATTCACCTAATCATGGCAACCCAGCGTCCGTCCGTGGACGTGATCACCGGGACCATCAAAGCGAACTTCCCGACGCGGATCAGCTTCCAGGTGACCTCAAAGATCGACAGTCGGACAATTCTGGGCGAGATGGGCGCTGAGCAACTGCTTGGCATGGGCGATATGCTCTATATGGCGGGCGGTGCGAAGATCACGCGCTGTCACGGGCCGTTTGTCTCTGACGAGGAAGTCGAAGAGATCGTCAATCACCTCAAAGCCTTTGGTCCGCCTGACTATATGAGCGGCGTGGTGGAAGGTCCTGATGAGGACAAGGTTGGTGGCATCGACGCGGTTCTGGGCCTCAGCACCGGTGGCAATACCGATGGCGAAGATGCGCTCTACGATCAAGCCGTGGCAATTGTGATCAAGGATCGCAAATGCTCAACCTCCTACATCCAGCGCAAACTGGCGATTGGCTATAATAAAGCCGCGCGTCTCGTGGAGCAGATGGAAACCGAGGGTCTCGTGTCCCAGGCAAACCACGTGGGCAAGCGCGAAATTCTCGTGCCTGAGCAGTAATATCGCTTCCGTCTCGGGCGTCGTCCCGGGGCCGTCTTGAAACCCTCCGATAACGGAACTGTGACGCGGTTTTCCTCTGGCGCAGAGGGGCCCGCGTTCTTACCTTGATCCTATGACGTTAAAGACATGCCTCTCCGCCACCGCGCTTTTCGCGCTGACCGCAACAACTGCATTGGCGGATAAGATCCCGCTCGCGGATCTGTCGCGCTATCTCAATGATCTGAAAACCGCGAAAGGGGCGTTTACGCAGATCAATGATGATGGGACCCTCTCGACGGGAACCATCACCATCAAACGCCCCGGACGGATGAGCTTCATCTATAATCCCCCAGACGACGCTATGGTGCTGGTCTCAGGCGGCGCCGTCGTGATCCATGACCCCAAAAGCAACCAACCGCCACAGACCTACCCATTGAGACGGACGCCTCTGTCTATAGTCTTGGCGAAAGACGTGGATTTGGCCCGTGCCAGAATGGTCACGGCACATGAGTTCGACGGGACTGCTACGCTCATCACAGCGCAGGACCCGGAGCACCCGGAATACGGCAATATCCAACTCGCGTTCACACCCAATCCCGTGGAGCTGCGCCAATGGATCATCAATGATGATGCAGGCAGTCGAACCACGGTAATCCTAGGCGAAATGCAGCACGGTGGGGACATCAGCGAGTTTGAGTTCGACCCAGCGACCCAAATCCCCGAGCTTGCGGACAACCAGTAAAGCAGCACGCATTATCACGAAGCCCACGCTCTGCTGAACTTGGGCTTCGTCTCTCTAAGCGACGTTATACGTGACGGCAGCCCTGAAGCTGGCGCTGATACATGGTCGACCGCTGTCCCACCTCGCGGGACACGCGGAGCAACCAAGCTTTCGACTTGTAGCTGCCACGGCGATACCCGGTGTGCCCTTCATGATAGGCCAGATATTGATGGGTCGCATTGGTCAACGGAATGCCGTTCCGCTCTTTTGACAGGGTCTGATACCACCCGATGAAATCAGCGGCATCCTTGATCCTGTCGCGCCGGGCAAATCGTTTGCCTTGCTCGCGCTTATACTCGTCCCACGTGCCATCGAGCGCTTGGGCATAGCCATAAGCGGAGCTGGCGCGTCCCATTGGGATGACCCCAAGCGTGTACCGGATCGGCGGACGCGCATCGGCCTTGAACTTGCTTTCCTGATACACAGTGGCCAGCATGACATGCATCGGCACGCCCCACTTACGTTCAGTGGATTTGAACGCCTTGATGATATCCGGCCGCTCTCGCGCCAAAGCGCAGGCGTTGTCCAGATTGCGCGGAATGGACCTGTCTCCACGCGCTCCACATGACGCAACCAGCGTCACCAGAATCAAGGCGAGAAGAATTCTGCTCATGAGCCTCTCGCTATTTCTTTTGTTTTATAGGGTTAACTATAGCGCAAAACGGGCCAACGCGAAATGACTTTCGCGCGACAGACCTCAGCTCGTCTCTGATCCGCGCGATGCCTCGGTTCAGAGCATAAAGGCCAGCAATCCCGGCAAGGCCAACACCGATAGAAATGTCGAGACGAAAACAAGGCCCGCCACAGCATCCGCATCCGCCCCGTATTTCGCAGCCAGCAAATAGGAGGTGACGGCAACCGGCGTGGTGACCTGCATCACCAGCACAAAGAGAGCCACATCCGGGAGTGCGAACCAGAGGCCCACAGCCACAGCGCTTGCGACGCAAATGATCACTTTTGCCACGGAAAACACCACGGCACGTCCAATCTTTCCGGGGGTAAGCCGCGCAATCGCGACACCCAATGTGATCAGCATCAAGGGAATCGCCAATTGCCCGATCAGTTCGAGTGTGTTCGTCAAGAACACCGGCGTCTGCCACTCCTGCCACATGAACACAGCGCCCAGCAACGTCGCGCCGACCAGCGGCTCCTTGAGGGCCGTCAGCAAACTTCCGCCACCTGAGACAACCCAGATCCCAAAGGTGAACGACAGAACCGCCATCACAGCGAATATGATGACCGCATAACTCAGCCCCTCGGGACCAAAGGCAAACAGCGCCAACGGTAGGCCCAGATTGCCAGTATTGCCGAAACTGAGCGGCGCAAGATAGGTGCGCATGTCAAAGTCAAAGACCCGCAAACCAAGAGCAAACACTGCGATGATAAGGCCGTAGACCGCGAGGGAGGCGAAAAACAACGCGCTCAGCGCCGATCCAGACATCTCGGTCTTCATCAGTGCGGTAAAGACCAAGCACGGGACCGCGAGCGTCATGGCAAGGCGCGTCACAAACTCCAATCGGTACTCGAATCCGAGCTTGACCCAAACGTAGCCAACAAGCGCCAGCAGAAAGACAGGCGCGGTGATCTCAAGCACTGTAAGAGTAAGGTTCACAGACTGTTTCCCTGAATTTCTGTAAGAGGATTCGACAAGCGCCCCTTGAATTAGGTACTAACCGACGATAGGGGCTGCAATGCTATGATGACATCACACGCAAAATACCATCTGGGCCAGATTGTGCGCCACCGGAAGCACCCGTTTCGGGGGGTTGTTTTTGATGTGGACCCTGAATTCAACAACACCGAAGAGTGGTACGATGCAATTCCTGAGGACAACCGTCCGCGTAAGGAACAGCCGTACTACCACTTGCTCGCTGAAAATGACCAAAGCTACTACGTGGCCTATGTGTCCGAGCAAAACCTGATCGCGGATTATTCCGGCGAACCGGTCGGTCATCCCGACATCGAGGACCTCTTCGGCCCGATTGAAGACGGCACCTACCCGCTGCATTTCCAACTGAACTGAACCACGCAAGCCTTGGTGTGACCTTGCCCCAGCGTCCAAATCGGGGCCGGTCTTGTGCCGTTCAATATCCGAGTGCGCAGCCATCTTTGCGCGGATCAGAGGCCCCTTCCATGACACCTGAGCTATGCAACCGAATGGTCTGAGCCCCGCCAATCGGCGTGTCTGGAATGACCACCTTGTGCCCAAGCTCCGTGAGCTCTTGACGCACCGCATCGGAATATCCACGCTCCACTTTCATCGTGCCCGCATCGCTGAACGCACGAGGCGCATCAATGGCGGTTTGCGGATCCATCCCGAAATCGCGCAAGTTGCTGACAAAGCGCGCATGACCATTGGGCTGATAGGCCCCGCCCATGACGCCGAAGGGCATGACCACGCGGCCACCCTCACGCAGCATTCCGGGAATGATCGTGTGCATCGGGCGTTTGCTGGGGCCGTATTCGTTGGGGTGCCCTTCGGTCAAAGTGAACCCGGCACCGCGATTTTGCAGCAGGATACCGAACTTATCGGAGGCAATCCCAGATCCGAACCCATGGAAAATGGAGTAGATGAGAGACACGGTCATCCCGTCTTGATCCGCGGCGGTGATATAGATCGTGTCCTTATGCACGGCTTCGCTTAGCGCGGTGGGATCGGCCATCGCGCTTTTGGGATCTATGAGAGCAGCCAGCCGAGAGGCCGTCTCGGGAGCAAGCATATACTCCAGACGCGACGTGGCATCGGGATCAGCGAGGAACCGGTTGCGTGCGTCATAGGCCAGTTTCGCCGCCTCGGCTTCGACATGCGCGCGGGCGCTGCCAAAGGGATCCATGGATGCGATGTCAAACTGACTGAGAATGTTGAGCATCAGGATTGCAGTCGCACCTTGCCCGTTGGGTGGATGCTCTACGAGGTCCACACCTGCATAACTGCCGGAAATAGGGACAGTTTCGCCACTAGAGACATCGGCGAAATCCTGGGCCGTATGCACTCCGCCCAAGCCGCGCAACGCGGCCACCATGTCTTCCGCCACTTCGCCTTCATAAAACGCGGATGGACCCTGCGCGGCAAGTCTACGAAGCACCTCGGCTTGACCGGGCGCACGGAACATATCGCCAATCTTCGGAGGCGCTCCGTTCACTAGAAAATGTGTTTTGGCGGCACCCTGCAAGGTGCCTAGGTCTTTGGACCAGTCGAAGGCGACTCGCGGGGCGACGGGGATACCGGCATCCGCGTAGTGAATGGCGGGTGCGAGCAGCGCGTCGAACCCGATGCGTCCAAATCGCTCGGACAATGCGTGAAATGCGTGGACCGCAGTTGGAATGGTAACGGCTTCAGGACCGTTCAACGGAATTGTAGAATGCCCCTGTGCTCGAAGCGCGGCGGCGTCCGCCCCGGCGGGCGCGCGGCCTGAGCCATTCCAGGCGATAATGTCATCACTGCCAGCGGGGGAGATGAGAGCGAATAGATCGCCACCAATCCCGGTCATTTGTGGCTCACATAGTCCCAGAAGCACTGCACCGGCGATTGCAGCATCCATGGCCGTCCCGCCGCGTTTCAAAACGTCGACCCCAACCTGAGCGCCCAACGGGTGGGACGTCGCGACCATTCCGTGCGTTGCATAAACAGCCGATCTGCCGGGTGTGTGAAAATCTCGCATAGGACGTCTCCATTGTGTGTCTCTGAGACTTAGCGTAGGGAACGCAAAGCTCCAACATCGGCGCCGTGGAACGCGGCGGCATTTTGCGAGGTGTGGCTGAATTTTGGGATGTTTGGAAGATCCTCGACGCGGCGTACTGGGTGGGGGCAATTAACACACCGCGCCGAGGTTTGAAGCTATATGCAGCTACAAGACCCGTTTTGATCTATGCCAGTGGCGGGAGTTTGCTTGAAACAAGGCAATTTTCAGGCGGCGCGATTTAGCCCAAGCGCGCAGACCTGACCGGGGAGCGAATTCGCCAAATAGGGCGGCTTCCAGAATACCCGGCCAAGGCAACACGCACGATTCAGTGCGCTGCCGCGTGGAGAGCCGTTTCATCGCATTCGCTAGACTTGATTGTGATACTGCTAACGCAAGGCAACAGCACGCCGCACTGCCCCCGCCTCCATTACCTCGGTGCCTGCCCGATCATTGTAAGCGCAGGGATTTTGGTTTTCAGATTGGTTTTGTGGCGCGGGTCTTCTTGGCGCACTGCCATGCAGTGCCGTCAGGACCTAATGCAGGTCCAGGGGCTGCTCTGTGGCGATTGTGCATTTCACAATGTTACGGGAGCCATCACGTTCATAGGTTAGCGAGTGGGTCAGGTCGCGGATCAATCCCCAGCCAAAGCCGCCCTCCGGCAAGTCTGCCAAAGCAGAAGCTAGGTCGGCTTCGCGCTTTTCAGGAAGAGCTAGACCTGGCATGGGACGCCCACTGTCTCTAATTTCCAATGCGACGCCATCATGGTCCGACCATATTGTCAGGTTGATGTTTCCGACATCACTTTCCGCATATGCATGCTCGACGATATTGTTGCAAATTTCGGCCAATACCAGCTCGACGACGCCGTTTGAGACGGGTGGCAGGTCATGCTGTCGAAGGGACGTGCAAACTGTCTCCAACGCTTTCCTGACCGAGTTTTCGGTGGCAGAAAATGACAGAGAGATATTTGGTAGGCCAACGTTCATTCGATCGGCTGCCTCGATGCGGGCTGTGGCTTCATGCACTTTTCTTGTCACCATCGTCGACGGCATCGGAAACATTGGCGTGGATTTTGAACACCTTCTCCATGCGTGTGAGAGAGAAGACTTTGGCGACAATCGGGGTCAAGCCTGCGAGCAGAAGCTGTCGGTCATTTCCCATGTGCTTTTTCGCGGCAACGATGGCACCGAGACCACTTGAATCAATGAATTGAACGTTTTCAAGGTTCAGGACGACATTGTCGGAATGTTGACCTGTCAGCTCTTTCATTTTGTCTTTGAATTGGATTGCGGCTGCTGCGTCAATCCGGGGTTCGATCACAGACAGAACCTGCAAGCCATTGATATTATCAATAGAGATTTCCATACTTTACACGCCTTTGATTTGGACTGGCTCATAGGGGATAGGCCGATTGTGTTACGATTCGGTGAGCAGGTTGAGCAAAATACATAGCTGATGCTTTGGGGGTCTGTTCTTTCCACGCCAGTTTGGAGCGGTGTTTTAAGCCCGTGTGAGGATGTTATGGGGTATCGCCCACGGCGCAATGGCACGTGCAGCGCAATGTCTACGGTGGTGTTTTTTGGGGGTGAGTGAAAAAAGTCTTTGATTTTTCACCGAACTCAGACGTATGAAAAACAGAGTGATTTTTTCATGGAGCGCATGTGGGACATCGTGAAACCCTAAGGTCGACCACGTTGGGCGCAGATCTGCGGGCCTTGCGCAAAGCGCGCGGCATGACACTTGCGGATTTGTCCACTGCGTTGGACCGCTCGGTTGGTTGGCTCAGTCAGGTGGAGCGCGATCTAAGCGAGCCGTCGGTGAACGATCTGCGCGAGCTTTCACGGGTTTTGGATATCCCCGTGTCTATATTCTTTGGCCAATCCAGCGCACCGGCGTTGGAGTCTGGGCGTGTGGTGCGCTCCCATTCCCGCCGCGCGATTGGATCCAAGGAAGCAGGGCTGGTTGAGGAATTGCTGTCACCAGATTTGACGGATGATTTCGAGATTGTGCATTCCACCTTCGATCCCGGTGCCGCTTTGGATCACGTGGTGCAACGGCCCACGCAAGAGGTGGGGTACATTGTGTCGGGACGGCTTGATCTGGAGATTTCAGGGACGTGGTTTACGGTGTCTGGCGGCGACAGTTTTCGCATTCGAAATGAGCCATTCCGCTGGCGCAATGCTTACACAGAGCCTGCTGTTGCGATCTGGGTGATCGCTCCGCCGGTCTATTGAGGATGACCCGATGAGTTTTGATGCCTGGTTGATTTTCGCGCTGTTCTGGCTGGTGTTTGTCACGACGCCTGGGCCGAACGCGGTCAATTGCATCACGAATGGGATGGAGCTTGGGTTCAAGCGTAGCCTCTGGGGCGTCGCTGCGATCCTAACGCAATCGGTGTGTTTTCAAGTCCTTAGCGCGCTGGGGGTCACGGCGTTGATTGCGACCTCCGAGTTAGGGTTCACCATTGCCAAATATGTTGGCGCGGCGTGGCTCATTTGGCTTGGAATCAAGGGGCTGCGAGATGCGGGCAAGCCTGCTCCTGCGTTGCCTCCGTCCAGCGGGCGCATTTATTGGCGGGCTTTGGCGATTGCGGTGATCAATCCCAAGAGCGTTGCGGGCTACCTCGCGGCCTTTAGCCAGTTTGTGCAGCCGGGTGTGCCGATTTGGGAGCAGATGATCTACATCATGCCCACTGCGATGGTGCTCACGGCGCTGAGTTATTCGGGCTTCACGGCACTTGGGGCCGCGCTCGGGCGTGCTGCTTTGAATGCCGTATTCAACGTTTGGCTGCGTCGCGTTCTGGCAAGCTGTCTCATCGTTTACGGGCTTTTGCTGGGCAGCGTGAGTTCAGGGAGGGTCGCATGACGACATCGCACAAAGAGGTAACATCGGGGTCCTGTCTGTGCGACGGGGTGACGTATGACATTCACGGAGCGCTGCGCGACTCGGTTGCGTGCCATTGCATCCAATGCCGCAAGACGTCAGGCCATTATGTCAGCGCGACGCAGGCGACGGCAGGTATGTTGGTGATCACCAGAGACGAGACGCTGACCTGGTATCGCTCGTCGCTTGAGGCGGAACGGGGGTTCTGCAATCGTTGCGGATCTTCGCTCTTTTGGCGGCACGAGGCGGATGAGGGGGCGGTGTCTGTGATGTCCGGCACCATTGACGGTCCGACGGGTGTGCGAACGGCGAAGCATATTTTCGCGTCGTTCAAGGGCGATTACTATGAGATCGAGCCGGATGTGCCGCAAAAGGACACATTGTGATGGAGCTTCTCCTTGCATTTGATCCTGCGCTTCTGGCGGCCTTCGTGATGGCGGGGTTGCTGCTGAACCTCACGCCGGGGGCGGATTTCGTGTTTGTGACGGCGAGCGGCATGTCTGGGGGCCCGTGTATTGGCATGGCCGCCGCGCTCGGGATCAACCTCGGTGTGGCCTTGCACATTATTGCGGCTGCGGCCGGGGTCTCTGCGCTGCTGCTGGCCTATCCCGCCGCCTATGATGCGATCCGCTATGCCGGGGCTGCTTATCTTGTATATCTCGCGGTGCAGATGTGGCGCAGCACGGATGTGCTGGGCTCGGGCAAAGCCGCACCGACGATGGGCAATGCGATCTGGCGCGGATGTGTGACGAATGTCCTGAACCCCAAAACCGCGCTCTTCATCTTTGCCTTCATCCCGCAATTCACCGACCCGGCAATCGGGCCGGTCTGGCAACAGATCCTGATCCTTGGCGTGATTTTCCAGATCAACGGGTGCGTCTTTTCCATGTGCCTCGGGGCGCTGGCAGGTGTGTTGGC
>SPJK01012055.1_pt1 | contig 15807 bp, 15 predicted proteins | sample 3741771 | NCBI WGS metagenome assembly SPJK01 (sample SAMN10925997, study PRJNA522277) | cold seep metagenome | isolation source: Elba SIP-enriched marine methane seep metagenome, extraction at timepoint T2 | place: Italy: coast of Elba, Mediterranean Sea | reverse complement strand
GGTGCACTGGTTTGATCCAGGCACCCTGCGACTGTCTTCACTGTTCTGGGGCTGGTTGGCGCATGCTGACTGGCCCCGATTTGGCGGTCTTTGACGTTTTGACAAAAGTGCTGCGTGTCACGTTCCCGATCTGCACAGCGCTTTCAAAGGCCGCCCTTTTTCATGATATTTCAGCATGATGACATATTTTGCTCATGTGTTTGAGCGACTTTCCCGCCAGATGATCAACCCGCCAGCGGCGATTATGAGAAGCGCACCTGGGAAAAGTGTATCAAGCGGTGCTTCGCCGAAGAGAATATAGCCCCACAGTCCCGCTGACAAAATGGCGATGTATCCAAATGGAGCCAATGTTGACGGAGAAGCGCGCCGAAACGACATTATCAACAATAGCACAGAGATACCGCCACTCATGGACATCGCGACGATCAGGCCAGCATCGGCAATGCTCGCAATCGGCGTGAATGATGTTGTGAAGAGCACCAAAAGCAGCGACGCCACTGCAGAGGCCATCGAAGAATAAAGTACAATAGAGCGTTTGAGACGTCAGATCCGAAGCTGCGGACCGTTACCATCGCGTAAGCATAACAAAACGCTGCTGCGACAGGGAGCATTGCAAAAAGCGTGAAGCTGTCCGCTCCCGGACGCAGGACCCAAACGACTCCCAAAAAACCAATAATTACAGCGCCGATCCGCCAAGGCCCGACTTTTTCGCGCAAAACGACGATGGACAGTAGGACTACAAACAACGCATTTGTTTGTGCCAATGTCGCGACCGTGGCCAGTTCGGTTGTGGCCACCGCTCCGTAAAAGAGCAATTGTGCCAATCCCACGACTACACCCCGCCACAAAGCCAATTGCCAACGCTTGATCTTCAATGTCTTGATATTCAACGTCAACTCTCGGGTTCAGAGCATCAAGACAAGAGACGGCAGCACGCCCAATATGTTTCGATACACGGTCAACTCCACGACCGAATAGTGAGCCGACAAAAGCCGCACCATCACAGCCATAATGTCGAAGCCCAAAATCGCGACCATATAGAGCGCAATCGCAGAGAAAGTCGCATTTTGCGCGGAGGAGGTTTGAGAGGTCATAGAGGTTTTCGTGCCACTGGGGACAATCTGTCCTCGGATCATGACGCAATACGTCAGCTATACAATCCTGCACGCAGCATTTATTTTGTTTTTATGGAAACTTATGTCCCGCACATCCTGTCAGCTCTGGTCGTCTGGGGGCTTGGAACGCTCATTGGATATTTGCCGGCGCGCAAGTTGATTGAGGTCCGTGAGGCGCGGCATGAATTGGCGCAAGGCTCGGTCGGTCAGATCAAGGGGATCGCTGGTTGGGTGATGATTGCGATTTGGCTTGCCGCTGTGTGGTTTTGCGGAACGGTGATTGGCGATTGGGCGGCGACGCTCGACCTTGAAGGCGCGATTGCGCGCTCCATGCTCCGATTGCGGATTTTGATCGAAGTGTTGGCGGCGCTGGCCGATGACTAGCCCACTTGAGGTAACCGAAGCGCATCAGAACGAGCTGCGCTGTCCCAACTGTGCAGGTCAGCAGGCCTTTGAACCGACTGAGCGTGCTTTGATATGCAGCAGTTGCGGCGTGCATGCGTCAATAGAGTTGAAGCGTGGCACAGATCCAGCGCAGGAAACACGATTTGATCCTGAGACATTGGACACCGATCCGCCACGGCTAGAGCAACATAAAGTGCATAGCTGTACAGCCTGTGGAGGCCGGGTGACGTTTATCGGTGCCGCTTTGTCCGAGAGATGCCCCTATTGCGACGGTCCTGTCGTCTTGTCACAGCAGGACGCTGGTTTCGAGACGATGGCGCTCATTCCTTTCGAAGTTCCTCGCGACGCTGCGCAAAGGCACATGGAAAACTGGCTAAAACGCCGATGGGCCGCACCGCGCGCGCTTGGTATGTCTGTCCAGAAAGGGCATATGGCAGGTCTGTATGCCCCGTTTTGGACCTTTGATAGCGTAGAAGCGGTGGACTATTGGGCGAGGTACAAAGTCAAACGCGGCAAACGAACCGTGTCGCGCACCGCATCCGGTCGGCTCAGACTTGAGTTTGATGATCTTCTGATGCCTGCCTCGCCGCATGTCACTCCACTTTTGCGCGACGGGGTGCTCCATGAGTTCAAGCCCGACTCTCTGGTCCCGTATCAACCGGAATTTCTGGCAGGTTTCGCCGCAGAAGGGCATCACGAGACAGTGGCCTATGGTCTGCGCGCGAATGAAGCGGACAAAGATGTGCTGATCCGCAACAAAATTAAATACAGCATCGGCAAACGCGGCGTGCACGATATTCGCTACAAGACGGATACAACGGGCATCCACTATCGCCGTATTTTGCTGCCCATGTGGATCCACCACTACACCTATAACGGCACCGCGTATCGCATTGTTGTGTCGGGTATTGACGGGCGCACATTCGGCGAGCGCCCAATGTCTCCAGCGAAACTCCTAGGATATGCGGGATTACTCACCGCCGCAGCCCTCACATTCGGTATTCTATGGGGCGCAGCCGGTCTACTGTAGAACACCTACCAGCTTCATTGGTTCAAAAATATCCCGGGGGAGTCGCCCAAGGCGACGGGGGCAGAGCCCCCTCACCGGTTGGGAGGAATCGCATAAGTCAGCGACGCGCGCGCCACGGGATCGGGGCTCCCTTCCGAGTAGATCAGCACATCGCCCACCGCCAATTGCCGCCCCAGTTTCAGCAAACGCGTTTCACTGATGAGATCGGCATCCGCCGCAGGTTTCCGCATAAAATCCATCGAGATATTCGTCGTCACAGCCAACACTACCGGTCCAATCATCGCGAGAACAGCCAAATATACCGAAACATCGGCGAGGCTGAACATCGTTGGCCCACTCACTGTGCCACCAGGTCGCAAATGCTTGTGCGAGATGGGCAGGCGCACGCGAACCGCCATGGGCTTCACCTTTTCAATGATGAAATCCTCGGCGACTTGATCAAAGGCGTCGTGCATCACCTGGGTCAACGCGTCCCTATCTAAAACCACGTCCATGTCTTTTCTCCGCTCTGTCTTGCGACTACTCTCGGTGCAACCAATGGGAGGGCGCAAGATGGCGATTTTGGAACGTGAGGTCACAGGCGCTGTGGCACGATTGACGATGAACAGCCCGGAACGCCTCAACGCGCTCTCAGATGAGATGCTCGAGGCCTTGCAAACCGCGTTTGACGAGTTGGCCGCGACGCCTGACGTACGCGCAATTATCCTATCCGGGACCGGAAAAGCCTTTTGCGCCGGACATGATCTGAAACAAATGACCGCCATGCGCCAGTCTCCCGATGGAGGCGTCGCTGCGTGGAAAGATCTGTTCGACCGCTGCGCTCGAATGATGCAGACAATCCAACGCATGCCGCAGCCCGTGATTGCCGAAGTGCACGGCATTGCAACCGCAGCTGGGTGCCAGCTCGTCGCCACCTGTGATCTTGCCGTGGCCGCCGAAGGCACGCGTTTTGGCGTCAATGGGGTGAATATTGGTCTCTTCTGCTCCACGCCTATGGTCGCGCTTAGCCGCAATATTCCCCGAAAACAGGCCTTTGAGATGCTTACGACAGGGCGCTTTATTGAGACGGACGAAGCACAAAGACTGGGGCTGATCAACAAGGCAGTCCCTGAAACGCAATTGACCGCCGCCGCCGAAGACCTAGCGCAAACCATTGCAGCCAAGCTCGGCAGCGCGGTGCGCATTGGGAAACAAGCGTTCTACGAGCAAGTTCAGATGCCCCTCGCCGACGCCTATGCTTACACCGGAGACGTTATGGTGCAGAATATGCAGAACGCAGATACCGCCGAAGGCATCGCCGCATTTCTAGAGAAACGAGCCCCTGACTATTCGCAAAGCTAAGCGCACTTGTTAAAAAGCCGATTGCCAACTCCGCCGCATGGCCCTACATCCCGCGCATGACAGAGACACTCCATATCGTCGGCGGCGGACTCGCAGGGTCTGAAGCCGCTTGGCAAGCCGCCAATGCCGGCACCAATGTCGTTATCCATGAGATGCGGCCCAATGTGAAAACATTCGCCCACCGCACCGGCTCATTGGCCGAAATGGTTTGCTCCAATTCGTTCCGCTCCGATGACCATGAGCAAAACGCTGTCGGCCTCCTCCATTGGGAAATGCGCCAGGCGAATGGCCTTATCATGCACAAAGCAGAAGAGCACCGGCTTCCTGCCGGAGGTGCTTTGGCCGTCGACCGCGACCCATTCGCCGAAAGCGTGACGAAAGCGCTAAACGATCATCCAAATATTTCAGTGACTTCTGAAGAGGTTGCAGATCTTCCTGAAAGTGGTCACTGGATATTTGCCACCGGTCCGTTGACCTCCTCAACCCTCGGTGAGGCCATCGCTCGGGAAACCGGCGCGGAAGCACTCGCTTTCTTCGATGCCATCGCTCCGATCCTCTACGCTGAAAGCATCGACATGTCGAAAGCGTGGATGCAGTCACGCTATGACAAAGGCGCAACTGAGGAAGAACGCACGGCCTATCTCAACTGTCCGATGGATAAGGCACAATATGAGGCCTTTATCGACGCGCTTGTCGCCGCTGACAAAGCAGAGTTTCACGAAGGCGAAACCGCGTCCTATTTTGACGGCTGCCTGCCGATCGAAGTCATGGCAGAACGTGGCCGTGAGACATTGCGCCATGGACCGATGAAACCCGTTGGCCTCACCAATCCACATGAACCGGAGGTGAAACCCTATGCCGTTGTGCAGCTACGCCGCGACAATGCGCTCGGAACGCTCTTTAACATCGTCGGCTTTCAAACGAAAATGAAATACGGCGCGCAGGCGGCTGTTTTTAAAATGATACCTGGACTTGAGGATGCACGGTTCGCACGTCTCGGCGGCATCCATCGGAACACGTTCCTCAACAGCCCGACGCTGCTCGACGAGCAGATGCGCCTCATCTCAAAACCTCATATTCGCTTCGCCGGTCAGATTACCGGGGTTGAGGGCTATGTAGAAAGCGCTGCGATGGGCCTGCTTGCGGGACGTATGGCTGCTGCGGACATTTCCGGTCACGCCTTGGCCCCCGTGCCACAAGACACAGCCACAGGTGCGTTGATCCATCACATCACGGGCGGAGCCGTCGCTAAGACGTTCCAACCGATGAACGTCAATTTCGGCCTCTTCCGTCCCGTTGACGGACTTAAAGGCGGACGCAGAGGGCGCAAAGATCGCTACAAAGCCTATACAGACCGTGCGAAAGCCGCATGGATGGAATGGCTTGGTGCATCTTCACTGGACGCAGGCTAACTGTCAGGGTTAGGCTGCCATTATGGCGAATGAAGATCAAAACAGTGTCTTGAATCCTCAACTGTGGGTCGAACGCACGGTTGAAGACACCCAAGCCGTTTATACGGAATGGGCGAGCAGCTACGATGCAGAAGTGCAAGGGCGCGGGTACCATACACCTCGTCGTGTGGCGGAAACGTTAGCGCGTCATTTGCATGCCGGTGGCAAACCTGTCCTCGACTTTGGATGCGGGACTGGCCTGTCTGGCTTAGCTCTACGTGCGACGGGATTCGCTCATTTGCATGGCACTGATATCAACGAGGCTATGATCGCACAGGCCGAACCGCGCGGGATATATGACAAACTTTGGGTCTCGCCCCCAGGGACACTCGATATTGAGGCCAATGATTACAGCGCCATTGTCGCAACAGGTGTGATCAGCCTTGGTGCCGCGCCGCCTGAAACTTTGCATCTTCTTATTGAAAAGCTCGCCCCCGGCGCGATGCTTGCGCTTTCCTTTAACGATCCGACCCTAGAGCACGGCGGTTTTGACGCCGCATTGCAAACCCAATTGGATGCGGGACATCTTAGCCTCATCGAGCGCACACATGGTCCGCATCTGGATGACGTGAACATGGGCTCAGATGTCATTGTTTTACAAAAGATTTGACTGATTTAAATTTCGTCACACGATTTGCGCCGTCGCCAACGGGACCGCTGCATTTAGGCCATGCCTTTTCTGCACTAACAGCGCATGATGCCGCCCGAAAAGCCGGCGGCACGTTTATTTTGCGCTTGGATGACCTCGATCAAAGCCGGTGCCGAAATCACTGGGAAGACCAAATCTATGAGGATTTGAATTGGCTTGGCATCACCTGGGATCGCCCTATTGTCAAACAATCAAACCGTCTTGAGAGATACCAGCTGGTCCTAGGTGATCTTTGGAACGCTGGTCTCCTCTTTGCATGCACCTGTAGCCGTGCCGACATCAAAGCCGCCGCGCATGCCCCGCAAGAAGGCACGCCGTTGATTGGTCCGGATGGGATCGTCTATCCCGGCACATGTCGGCGGGAAAATAATGGTCCGATACCAACAAACTGCGCGCTCAGGATACACATGAGGAAAGCCACGCAAGACATTGCAAATGTGGCATTTTCAAAAAATTCAATGCGCGCGGAACGTATGATTTCGGGTATCGGCGACGTGGTTCTGGCCCGCAGAGACATGGGCGCGGCCTATCATCTCGCGAGCGTGTTGGATGATGCCGACCTTGGCGTCACCCATGTTATTCGCGGGCAGGATTTGGAGGACGCCACGTTTATCCACATCCTGTTGCAACGACTGCTCGATCTACCGATGCCGACTTATGTTCATCATCGGCTTATCCGCGACGACGCAGGCAAGCGCCTCGCCAAACGCGACGACGCCAGATCTATCGCCAAGTACCGCGAAGATGGCCTTGCGCCGAATGACATTCGGCGCTTGGTCGGGCTCCCGCTTGCGGTCAGCTGAGCGCGCGCAAACGTTTGATCAAGCTCGACGTATCCCAACGTCCGCCGCCAAGGTTCTGAACATCCTTGTAAAATTGATCCACAAGAGATGTCACAGGCAAAGCGGCCCCGGTTTCCTCAGCCGTCCGCAAGCAGATCCCAAGATCCTTGCGCATCCAATCCACCGCGAAACCGTGATCAAAGTGATCATCCGCCATAGTGTCCACGCGATTGACCATTTGCCAACTGCCGGCCGCGCCGCCGCCGATGACATCCACGACATCGCGTGGATCAAGTCCGGCTTTCTCAGCAAAATGCAGTCCTTCAGAGAGGCCCTGCACCAATCCGGCGATACAGATCTGGTTCACCATTTTGGTCAACTGGCCTGATCCGCTTTCTCCGAGACGCACGCATTTTTTGGAAAAAACGTCGATAATCGGTTCAGCGCGAGCATAGGCCCCTTCGTCGCCGCCGCACATGACCACAAGCTGCGCATTTTCGGCGCCTGCTTGCCCGCCAGAGATGGGCGCATCTACAAAACTAATTTGGTCTTTATCTGCCACAGCATAGAGCTCTTTTGTCACCTGAGCGGAGACCGTCGTGTGATCCACGAAAACGGTCCCCTGGGCCATGCCGGCAAAGGCCCCGTCAGGACCGGTGCATACAGAGCGTAGATCATCGTCATTTCCTACGCAGGCAAAGACGAAATCGGCTCCATCCGCGGCTTCGCGCGGTGTTGCTGCGTGCGATCCGCCATGCTGCGCCGCCCAAGCCTCAGCTTTGGACGCAGTGCGGTTATAGACCGTGACCGTATGGCCTGCAGCCTGCAAATGCCCGGCCATCGGATAGCCCATCACCCCAAGTCCCAGAAATGCACAGGTCGCCATAGTCTTTCCCCTTCTAAGTCATTGCAGTAGAGACATGAGTGAGTCTACGCGCCAAAGGCAAGTGGAAAGCGGCGAAGTGCGGCGGATAGCATCGGCGAAATGTGCTTGGGGATGAGACATGGCCTTACTCTTTCGGTGGATGCTCCGCCTGACAACAGCAATGATCGGCTTTGCCGCGTTGGTCTCCATTCTCGTGTACTATCTCGCCTCACGTTCGCTGCCTGACTATACGAAAACGTTGGAGGTCGCGGGGATCGAAGCCCCCGTCGAAATCGTGCGCGACAATGCGAATGTGCCGCATATTTTCGGGCAAAGCGATGAAGATGTGTTCTACGGTCTGGGCTATGCCCATGCTCAGGACCGTTTGTGGCAGATGTCTATCATGCGGCGCACTGTCCAAGGACGGCTGTCCGAGGTGTTTGGTCCGGAGACTGTTCGCATTGACACGTTGCTTCGGCGGCTCGACCTTTACCGTCTCGCCAGCGCGTCGGTGGACGCACAGGATGCTAGAACGCGGTCTGCCCTTGTCTCCTATGCTGCTGGCGTGAACGCGCGTATCACGGAGATCAATGATCACGCTTTGGGTCGCGGCGCGCCGGAGATGTTCCTGTTTAAAGCGCCACTTACGCCATGGCGGCCTGCTGATTCCATCGCGATCATCAAGCTCATGGCCTTGCAACTTTCGGGTCATCTGGAAGAGGAAGTGCTGCGCGCGCGCACGTCTTTGCTTTTGCCAGACGCTGCGCGGCTCTCCGATATCTTGCCTGACGCCCCGGGAGCTGGGATCGCTGCGCTCCCCGAATATGCATCGCTTGTTCCAGGCGTGCCTCGGTTTGCGGAGGCCGCCAGCGCCCCGCGCCATCCTCTTAGCCCAGCTCCCCAGCGAGGCTTAGCCGGCGCCAGCAACGCTTGGGCTGCCGCGCCTGAGCGGTCTGCCACGGGCGGCACTTTGCTCGCCAATGATCCGCATCTTGGATTCACCGCGCCCAGCACATGGTATCTCGCGCGACTTGAGCTGGCCGCGGGCGGTGTGATCGGCGGGACGATCCCGGGTATGCCGATTGTTCTCGTCGGGCGGTCCTCACATCTTGGCTGGGGTTTGACTTCCTCCTATCTCGATGATCAGGACATTTTGGTCGAAGAATTGAACCCTGACAATTCAGAGGAATACAGAACGCCCACAGGCTACGCCCCGTTTCAGACGCGTAAATCCATTATCAATGTCAAAGATGCGCAGCCTTTGACGCTCACGCTACGCTGGACCGAGAATGGCCCGGTCTTGCCCGGCAGTGAGTTTGATCTGGCCACAATTACCCCGCCGGGCCATGTTACGGCACTGTCTTGGACCGCTCTCAGTGATCGCGACACGTCTATGTCTGCAGCCCTTGGCATTATGCAGTCGGCGGATATCGACAGCGCGCTCATCAGTGCACGCGGTTATGTGGCACCAAGTCAGAATCTGACGCTTGTTGATCGCAAGCGTATCGCTCTCAAAACCATCGGCGCCATGCCCAAACGCAGTGCAGCCCACCAAAGCCAAGGGCGATTGCCGAGCTTGGGATGGGTCAGCGCAAACCGTTGGGATGGATTATTGCCCCATGACAGCGCGCCCGAATTTGTGGATCCCAAAGGTCATCTACTGGGCAACACCAACAACAAGATCATTGAACGTGAGTTTCCTGAGCATGTCAGCTTTTCTTGGGGCGACAGTCAGCGAGTCTTGAGATGGCGGCGCTTGATGCAAGCGCGTCAGGTCCATACACGTGACAGTTTTGTAGAAGCGCAGCTTGATACGGTCTCCATCACCGCGCGCGCGCTATTGCCACTGGTCGGGGCAGATCTTTGGTTCACCGGCGAAGCGGCGTCCGCTGGCACAGCTCAGCGGCAACGTCAGATCGCCTTGGATTTATTGGCGGCTTGGAACGGGGAGATGAACGAGCATTTGCCTGAACCCTTGATCTACTCGACATGGCTCCGCGCACTGCAAGACAGGCTCATTCGAGATGAGCTGGGCCCTCTGTCCAAAAAGTTCACGCATGTGGAACCACTCTTTATTGAGCGCGTGTTCCGCGATGTCGACGGTGCGTCTGTCTGGTGTGATGTGATTCAATCGGCGCCGGTTGAGAGTTGTTCGGATATCTCGCGACTGGCTCTGGACGACGCGATTGTGTCACTTACCGAAACCTATGGTTCAGATTTGGCTGCGTTGAGATGGGGCGATGCGCATCAGGCCACGCATGATCACCCAGTCCTGGGTGATGTCCCCGTGCTTCGGTATTTCGTGAATATCCGCCAATCCACCTCAGGCGGCGACAATACATTGATGCGCGGGCGGACCAAAGGTGGCTTTGGCTCGGATGCATTTCTCAATGTACATGGAGCTGGATATCGCGGCGTTTATGATTTTGCGGATCCTGACAGCTCGCTGTTCATCGTCTCAACAGGACAATCCGGGCATCTCTTTTCGCGGCATTATGATGATCTGGGCACGCTGTGGCGGCGCGGCGAGTACATTCCGATGTCACTGGATGAAGGTTTGGCGCGCGCAGCGTCTGTCGGCGTCACAGAATTACGTCCAGAACGGCGGTAAACTCGGTTCACCAAGATAGTGGCTCAGCTTCTAGACCCGATCCAGGCCGGATGCATCGACCTTGTACAAAGCCGATTTTGCAGCCCTTCAGGATTTGCCAGGTTCTACAAACTTGCGAATTGCGCTTTTTGCTTGGCGGACCAACGCAGATCGAGATGATACCCATCTTCTTCCATACGCTCTTCTTGAACCAGATTGCGCTCAAAGAGCCAGGCGCGCGCTTTGCCTTCAGCGTAGCTCATCACCAGAGTTTCTTCAGTGATTTCACCTTCCAAAGCAGTTTCGATAGCAGCAATCAGCCCTGCTTGCCCTGCGCCGGTGAGTGCCGAAACGGTCAAAACATCATCATTGCGCGCGGCACGCGTTAGCACGGCCTCTTGATTGTCGGCAGACAACAGATCTGTTTTGTTCCAGACCTCCAGCATATTTGCGGTCTCGTCGATGCCAAGCGAGCTGAGAATATCATTCACATCCCGCGCCTGCTCTTCGCTCCCTTCATGAGAAATATCTCGGACATGCAGGATAAGATCGGCGGCAAGAACCTCTTCGAGCGTCGCGCGAAAGGCGGCGACGAGCTCGGTCGGGAGATCCGAAATGAACCCTACAGTGTCGGAAAGAATGACTTTGGGACCATCGGGCAACTCAACGGCGCGCATCGTTGGGTCAAGCGTGGCAAAAAGCATGTCTTCGGCCATCACTTCGGCGCCTGTGAGGCGATTAAAGAGCGTGGACTTACCCGCGTTTGTGTAGCCCACGAGAGCCACAATGGGGAACGGAACCTTGGCCCGCGCAGCGCGGTGTAGCGCGCGGGTTTTGACCACCTTCTCCAATTGGCGGCGCAAACGAACGAGCTGTTCGTCAATCGCGCGGCGGTCAGCTTCGATCTGTGTCTCGCCGGGTCCACCCACGAAACCCAGCCCACCACGCTGCCGTTCAAGGTGCGTCCAGGCGCGTACGAGGCGTGTGCGCTGATAACTCAGCGCTGCCATTTCCACCTGCAAAACGCCTTCACGGGTGCGCGCACGATCGGAGAATATCTCCAGAATAAGCCCGGTTCGGTCCAGTAATTTGACCTTCCACGCTTTTTCGAGATTGCGCTGCTGAACCGGGCTAACGGGACCATCGACGAGGACCAGATCCACCTCTTCGGCGTCAAACATCTCGCCAAGCTCTTCGATCTTGCCGGATCCGAACAAATGTGCAGGCACGACTTTGGACAGGCCGATGACCTTCGAGCCAACGACATCAAGCTCGGGGAGCGCCGCAGCAAGAGCCACCGCCTCCGCCAAAGCCGGGTCCGCCGGGCGACGCGTGTGATTGGTTTTTATGTCCGGGTGCAGAACCCACGCCCGAGTGCGATGCGGATCACCCATAATTTGGGCCAAGGAAAGATCGTGGCATTAGCCCGCGTCTTCGCCTTCATAAAGTGAAATGGGTTGGCTCGGCATGATTGTCGAAATCGCATGCTTGTACACAAGCTGGGATTGACCGTCACGGCGCAGCAAAACGCAAAAATTGTCAAACCAAGTGATCACACCTTGCAGTTTTACACCGTTTATCAAGAAAACTGTGACCGGAACTTTGGTCTTGCGGACATGATTGAGGAACGCGTCCTGCAGATTCTGTCTGTCGCTGGCCATGGCAAGTGCCTTTTTTTTAGCGTTATTGTTTTTGTTGTGCCGCTGACCAAAACTCAACAGCGCGCCACACCAAACCCTTACCGAAGCATTTATGTCCTGACGCTATCCGATTTTCCAGCGGAATCTGCTGGTTAGTTCACCTAAAATTTTAACGCCGCCACAAGGCGGGTGTCAAAAGGGCGATAATGGCCAAGGCCTCCATGCGTCCAAGGACGCTCGCGAAGGCGAAGACCAGCTTGGTGCCCTCGGGCAATGTGGACAAAACAATCGGCTCATTGCTTGCGACATTGAGAATCGGGCCTGTCGTTGTCAATGCAGAGACCGCAAGCACCAGCGCCTCTTCAAAAGTTGCGCCAAATGCTGTGAGCGCGAGGACAACACCAGCGAGAGACAGCCCGAAAAGCATGAAGAAGACCCATGCGGTGTAGGCGCCTTGGCGACGAATGCGTCTGTCATTGGCCCCTTTTCCGCCAACTGACGATGGGTGGATCAAACGTTGCATTTCGCGTAAGCCATTGAGGTAAAGAGTGAAAACCCGAAGGAGCTTCACGCCTCCAGCGGTTGTCGCGACACCGCCGCCCATCAACGCAAGCCCCATAAGGATAATTCCAGGCGTCGCCAGACCAGACCAACCGCGCGCAGCTTCCCATTCTGCGCTGACAAAGCCTGTCGTGGTGAGAAAGGACGTGACAGTAAAGACACTCCCCCACAGTGCGCGCACCCCGTCAAGAAAATCGCCCTCTGCATTCACATCAAATGCACCGGCCCAATGACGAAGAACCAGCAGCAGCGGCACACCGATTATCAGGCCAAGGCCGATGCGAAATTCCGCATCTTGCAGAAGGCCACGTTTCGGACCTGTGATGGTATCGGTCGAGAATGTGAGACGGGAAATACCAAAAAAGAAAAACAGAAAGACGATCATCTCCATCGTGGGGAAGCCTTGGACTGGCGCTGTCAGGCTCTGAACGCCTTGGATTCCTGATGTCGAAAGCGTGGCGAGTGATGCGAGAAACGCCGTCATCGGCACTTCGCCTGCAATAACGAGGCATAACCACAAAGTGGCGGTGAGAGCCGAATAGATTGGAAACAGAGTTTTGCTGACCCGCATCATCCGTTCCGCCGGAGAGGCCGCGCGCATATCCTGACGTCGCAGCCCACTTTGCCCTGGCATCGCGGAGGTGGTGACTTCAAATCCGCCTAGATTGAGCGGTGCCAATATAGCGGCGGCGGCGACCCACATCAAAAAGCCTCCTGACCAACCAACCAGCCCGCGCCATAGATGCAAGCTTGGATGCAAGCGGCTTGGCTCAAACAAACTCGCTCCCGTTGTCGTTAAACTGGAGACCATTTCGACATAAGCGTTGAGGAAAGTCGTGGTTTTGACAGCTTCGTAGAACGGAATTGCAAGGGCCAAAGGCAAGACAACAAAGACAGCGAAAAGCGCGGCCAAATGTTCCAGGCTGGATGATACTCGCTGATAGTGCGAAATCGACACAACGATGACAGCGCACAGGAGAAGCCCCAGTGTTCCGGCGTAGAAAAAGCTACGCGCGATGTGGAACTCTTCCCAACTCAGCGCATGCAGCGCGGGCACATACATGCTGAGACAGGCGATCAATGCGACCCCCAGGAACCCGCTTTGATCCAAAATCCGCTGCATCATGCGGGCGTGCTCCGAGGGTTAAAAGAAGTCAATGGAGACTTGGAACAGCCGTTCGACTTCAGGAACATCTTTGCTCAAAGCAAATAGAACGACGATGTCCCCTTCCTCGATGCGCACATGCCCCGTGGGTTTGTGATACACCCCACCTCTCAACAACGCCCCAACGAGCACGCCTTCCGGGAAGTCAATTTCTCGAATTGCTTGCCCGGCCAGAGGCGACGTTGAGAGCACGACAGCTTCGATCATTTCAGCTTCTGCATCACCGATCGAATAAATCGCGCGCACGCGGCCATGGCGAATATGGCGTAAAATGGAGCTCACCGTTGTGGCACGGGGGTTGATATAGGCATCAATTCCCAGCGGTTCCATGAGCGGCACAAGCGTCGGATCATTCACAAGCGCCATGGCCATCTTGCAGCCTTCCGCTTTAGCGCGCACCGCAACAAGCATATTGGTCTTATCGTCATCCGTCACAGCCATAACCGCATCTGCCCGGTTGATATTGGCTTCGGCCAAGAGAGCCGCGTCCAAACCATCGCCATGTAGAACAATAGTGCGCTCCAACGCGTCGGCCGCGTTTTCTGCAATCGAACGATTCTTTTCTATCATTTTGACACGGACGCGCTCAGTCCGCGCTTCGAGCGACTTGGCGACATCTAGCCCAACATTCCCTCCGCCGATGAGAACAATGCGCTCTTGTCGCGAGTGGGTCTTGCCGAAAATTTCCAGAGCGCGTTTGACGTCGTCAACATGGGCCAACAAGTAGCAGCTATCCCCGACAAACAGCTGGTCATTTGCTTCTGGCGCAAAAAGAGCGCCGTCACGGCGTACGCCAACAACAATAGAGCGCAGCGTTGAAAAGAGATCTGTCAGTTGGCGCAGAGGTGTATTTGTGACCGGGCAGTTTTCGTCAATCGTGATGCCAAGGAGCTGGGCTTTGCCATCGAGAAACATTTCGGTGTCGAAAGCAGAAGGCACAGTGAGACGTTGCAAGGCTGCTTCGGCGACTTCCTGTTCAGGGCTGATCACCACGTCGATCGGCATGTGATCACGCCGGTAGAGATCGGAGTAGATTGCTTCGAGATAGGATTGGCTGCGCAGGCGCGCAATCTTGCGCGGAATGGCGAAAACAGAATGCGCGACCTGACAAGTAACCATATTCACTTCGTCAGAATGGGTCGCGGCGATGATCATATCAGCATCACGTGCGCCCGCTTTTTCTAAAACATCCGGATAGCTCGCGAACCCTGCAATCCCTTGAACGTCAAGAGAATCTGTCGCGCGCCTGACAAGATCGGCATTATTGTCAACGACCGTCACATCGTTGCGTTCGCCTGATAGGTGCCGCGCAATCTGCCAGCCGACCTGACCAGCGCCGCAAATGATAACCTTCATGAGCAGGCCCGTAGGTTGCCTCTGATAAGGCGCTCTGAATGGCAGAGAGACCGCGTCGCGTCAATGCGAAGCGGCCTGTTACGTGTCGTTTCCGCAGGCGTCAGCCCGCATGTGCGACATCTTCATCCAAAGTGTGCGCGATCCGGGCCCCTGATTTGGATGAGGTCACCACTCCAAGCGATTTCAATTTGCGATGCAGGGCTGAACGTTCCATGCCAACAAAATTGGCCGTTCGCGAAATATTGCCCCCGAATCGATTAATCTGCGTGAGCAGATATTCGCGTTCGAACGCCTCGCGCGCTTCGCGCAAGGGCAAGGTGGCCAAGGCCCCCGAGAGAACCACCCTGCCCTCGTCCTCTTGTGCAGGTTGGTCAGATGGCAATTCGCGCGCCTCAATCGGTCCGGTTCCCTCTCCCAGAATGAGCACCCGTTCCACGAGGTTTTTGAGCTGACGTACATTGCCGGGCCAGATCATGGTCTGCATCAGAGCTATGGCTTCATCGGAGAAGTCGCGGGCGATAAGACCTTGTGCCTTCTGGCTCTCTTCCACGAAATGCTCAGCGAGAAGCGGAATATCTTCGCGGCGTTCTTCAAGTGACGGCACTTCAATGGGCACCACATTCAGCCGATGGTAGAGTTCCTGACGGAACCGGTCCGCGACAATTTCCGTCTCAAGATCACGGCATGTCGAAGAAATAACACGCAAATCGACGCGTACTTTCTCGGATCCCCCCACGCGAGTAAATTGCTGATCTACAAGCACTCGCAGGATTTTAGATTGAGTGCCGAGGGGCATGTCAGCCACCTCATCAAAATAGATGACCCCGCCATTGGCCTGTTCCAAAAGACCTGGCTGT
>SPJK01034514.1_pt1 | contig 15808 bp, 18 predicted proteins | sample 3741771 | NCBI WGS metagenome assembly SPJK01 (sample SAMN10925997, study PRJNA522277) | cold seep metagenome | isolation source: Elba SIP-enriched marine methane seep metagenome, extraction at timepoint T2 | place: Italy: coast of Elba, Mediterranean Sea | reverse complement strand
GTTTTGCTCATCAGATGTCGAAGCATCCAACATTGAATCCAGTTCATCAGCGAACTCATCTATTGCATCTTTATCTTCAGGTTTTTCAGCCATGGAACATGCTTAATATAATTGCAAAAAAATTTCGAGCCCGTTTTGTATCAGCGGTATGAAAACCAGCAAACGGGATCAATTCTCATAAAGTATAGTCGGCACCGATCAAAAGTTATTTAGACAAAAATGACCCAAAACAGCATATCGTAGAAAATAAATTGATTACACCCCGATTTTTTTAACGATCAAAACAAGGATATTCGCTCACATTAAGTTTGATGATAAACTGGCATTGAAAATTTATGGATAAAAACTATGCAACTAGCCATCACTGCTTTAGGTGAAAAAAAACCCCAGTTTCTTGCTGCATTATTAATTGCTGTGAGTAATTGTCGGTGTAATCTGCTGGAACTGAGGGCGTCTCATCTTTCATTATCTACAGCGACCTATTTATTGGTAGAAGGCGATTGGAGTCAAATCGCTAAACTGGAATCAACCCTGGACAGCCTGCAATCCAGACTAGGGATTCAAACCAGTTCAATCCGGCCTGAACAACCTTCGGCTTTAAATGAATTCATGCCCTTTACCCTTGAAACCATGTCGGTCAGCTGCAATGAAGTCGTCAAAGAGATCACCCAGTTTTTATTAAGCCGGCAGATTGAAATTGAGGAAATTTCAGCCAGTCGATATGTAACTTCTTACGGGAATACACCCGTTTTTTCTACCCGTTTCTTGATCAGCATTCCTGCTTCCACCCGTTTATTGGCATTGCGGGAGGAATTTATGGAATTCTGTGACAACTTAAATCTTGACGCTATTTTGGAACCTTTAAAACGCTAATATGAGTACCATCGAATTAAATTCCCCCGTCCCTGACTTTGAAGCACCTGCAACCGGCGACCAAACCATCAAACTCTCCGAGTTAAAAGGAAAAAAAGTCATCCTGTATTTTTATCCGAAAGATAACACCCCTGGCTGCACTACCGAAGGTCAGGCATTCAGAGATAATATTAAAACCTTCGAAGAGCTTAATTGTATGATCTTTGGAATATCGCGTGACAGTGTAAACGTCCACGAAGGTTTTAAAAGTAAACAATGTTTTCCCTTTGACTTATTATCAGATAAAGAAGAACACCTGTGTCAGCTGTTTGATGTGATAAAAATGAAAAACATGTATGGCAAACAGGTCCGTGGAATAGAAAGAAGCACCTTTTTAATAGATGAAGAAGGTGTTCTGATTCATGAATGGCGCAAGGTTAAGGTAAAAACCCACATCCCGGAAATCATTGAAACATTACAATCACTATAGCCAAGGAGCCTGATTACGGATGAATATTCACTCTACAGGGAATAAGAAACTGTTTGTTCTGGATACGAATGTCCTGATGCATGACCCCACCAGTATTTTTCATTTTCAAGAGCACAACCTTTTCATTCCAATGGTGGTATTGGAAGAACTTGACCGAGCCAAAAGAGGCATGTCTGATGTCTCCAGAAACGTACGTCAGGCCAGCCGGTTTCTGGATGAACTGATTCATGGTGCAAGTTATAAAAGTATCAGCGAAGGGCTTCCGATCGCCAGAATTGAACACAACCCGAATGGAGAAACGCCTTATGATGGCCGCCTGTATTTCCAGACCCAGCAAATGGCTAATCATTTACCGGAAAGCATGCCTGGACATATTGCAGATAACTCCATCCTGGCCGTTGTTTTAGCCCTTACCAAGGAACATCCTGATATCAAGATCATCCTGGTGTCCAAAGATATCAATATGCGCATTAAAGCTGCCGCATTGGAGTTGAATGCTGAAGATTATCATACCGACCAAACCCTGGATGACATAGACCTTTTATACAGTGGCGTAGAAGCGCTGGATGAGGACTTCTGGGACGTTCATGGCTCCAAAATGGAATCCTGGCAGGAAAATGACAAGACGTTCTATAAACTTAGCGGCCCTCTAGTCTCAGAGTGGTATCCAAATCAATACCTGTATATGAACAAGGATTCCAATTTTGAAGCCATTGTTCGCCAATGTGACGGGGAAACGGCAACGTTAGAACTCGCTCGGGATTACAGCAATAAAGCTCATAGCATCTGGGGGATTGCCGCAAAAAACAGAGAACAAAATTTTGCGCTCAATGTCTTACTTGACCCCGATATCGATTTTGTCACATTACTGGGAACGGCAGGTACTGGCAAAACCTTGCTGGCCCTTGCTGCCGGACTCTCCATGACAATGGAACATAAAATGTACCAGGAAATCATCATGACCCGTGAAACGGTCCCCGTTGGAGAAGATATTGGCTTTTTGCCGGGTACAGAAGAAGAAAAGATGGCTCCCTGGATGGGGGCTTTAATTGATAACCTGGAATTACTCGGCAGTCGATCCGGTAATACCGACTGGGAAAAGGATATCAGCCACAATGTTGTAATGAACCGGGTAAAAATACGCTCATTAAATTTTATGCGCGGCCGTACTTTTTTGAATCGATATTTAATTATTGATGAGGCACAAAACCTGACACCAAAACAAATCAAAACGCTGATTACGCGTGCTGGCCCCGGCACCAAAATTATCTGTATTGGCAACCTGGGGCAAATCGATACACCCTACCTGACAGCGACCAGTTCAGGGCTCACCTATGTGGTAGACCGGTTTAAATCATGGGAAAACAGTGCACACATCACTCTGCGTAGAGGAGAACGCTCCAGGCTGGCGGATTTTGCGTCAGAAACACTTTAAAATTAACTATAGCGCTCTGCTGTTGTCAGTTTCAGCAGACGCGGGATCTTCCAGTTTTGGCCATGCACTGATCACAGCTTTGACCAGCGTGGCCAACGGGATAGCAAAAAACACCCCCCAAAACCCCCATAACCCACCAAAAAACAGAATCGCAATAATGATTGCAACCGGGTGCAGGTTGACGGCTTCGGAAAACAGAAGAGGTACCAAAACGCCGCCATCAAAACTCTGGATTACGGTATAAGCGATCACTACATACATAAACTCATCACTGTACAAGCCCCATTGCAGATAGCCAACAGCAACAACGGGAATGGTAACAACCACCAGCCCGACATACGGAATAATGACAGACAAGCCGGTCAATACCGCCAGTAACATGGCATAATCAAGCCCAATGGAAATATACACTATGTAACTGACAAACCACAAAATGATCACTTCGATGAATTTACCGCGCACATAATTACCAATCTGCATATCCACTTCATTCCAGACACTGACCGTCAAATGACGATCACGAGGCAAGAATTGTTCAATCCACGCCAGAAATACCTGTTTGTCCTTCATGAAAAAAAATACCATAAAAGGCACTAACAACAGATACATTACCGCTGTCGCCAGACTGATGACGGACTCGGCCGACCCTGAAATAATATCCTGACTGTACTTCAACAACTCCTGCTGTATAGAAAACATAATCTCTTTGATTTTGTCTTCAGTAATATACTGAGGGTAAAGTTCTGGTAAACGCATAATCTCTTTTTGCGTTCCTTTGATGAAATCAGGAATGCTCTGCAGCAACTGCACAGACTGTTCAGAAATCACTGGCAACAACACCACCAGGATATAACTTAAGCCTGCTATAAAACTGACAAATACAACGAGAACCGCTGGCAAACGAGGAAGCTTTTTTTGTTCTGCTATTTTTACCAGCCCTTCAAGCAGATAAGCGATAACCACTGCTGCAAATACCGGCATTAACAAGTTTGACATGGACACGATCAATACCGTGCCGAAAATCAAAAAAAGTGAAAGAATAACCGTTTGGGTATTAGGCAGGACACGACGAATCACATCGCGTAGCACAGAAAAAACAGGGAAAATCTCTTGGGCCATTATGAATTAGTATTATTAAAGACGCTTCATCGCAGACTGCCTAATCACTTGATAGTGATAAAAAACAAATCTGATTTTGATGACAGCATTATCCATTAGTCTGAACAAAAACAGAATCTTTATTATTCAAGACCGAGATGGTAAGTGCATGACTAATTCAATGATGACCAGGAAGGGGAAAAGGAATTGTAAGCATAAATTTTAAAGGATCAGCTTGGTCAAGCTCGGGAGCTGATCCTTACACAATCACACGATCGTGAATAATTTATCAAAATTGGCAATTTGCAGAATTTTCACCACGTCGGGTTTAGCATTTTTTATTTTGACTGCACTTTTATTTTCGCCCACCTTATCACGCAAAACTAAAAGCATACCCAATGCCGAACTATCAAGATAATCTGTTTTGGACAAATCAAGTTCAATTTGTTTTATCTGTTGAGAAGCAACGTCTGTGGATTGTCTAAACTGTTGATGAATTCCAAAATCAAACCGCCCACTGACTGCAATCTGCAAGGTTCCATTTGTAGAATCCATTTTTGCCTGAACACTCATATTGTTTCCTAAATAAATAATCACTACCTAAAATATATACAAAAGATCAAATTTTCCCAGTCGAGAGAGAATAAGCGAGCGTTTATTTGTAAAAAAGTAGATCGTGCCACCATAATTGGGTATTTAAGAGCGCTTTATCGCGTCGGGGGCAAAGCCTTAGGCTCCGTCAACAAGGACACGAACGCACTGGCTTCTGAAATCGTTTTTTCCATCGCCTGAATTAATTTGGAAATATCCACACTAATCTCGATAAATTCATGCTGTAACGCGGCTATCGCCTGGGCATTCAGGTTATGCTTTAAAAACAAGACTTGATCATGAAACGCTGCCAATACGGGATGAATCTTTGACTCCGCCTGTTTTAATGAGGTTAATAGCCGCTTGTACTGGCGTCTTGACTTGTCCAACTGTTGACGACTTTTAGAACGTAACGACCGATTGCTGTATAAACTGAGTTCATCTTCCCATTCACTGAACAACGCATTGGACACGTCTTCAATGGATGCGATTCGATGCGCCACTTCATCGGTTTTCGACTGACAAAACTGATATTGCAGATTTAATTGCTGATACCGATATTCCAGCGATAAATCAGGTATATCAAGTATGGTTTTAAATTTTTGCAGCGAATCTTCAAACTGCTGTTTGCTGTCTTCCAGCGCAGTACATGCCTGATCGACATGAGCCACCACGATCTCACGTTTGTGATGCCCCAGAATGGCCTCTCTACTTTTGTAATAGATCTGGCTGAGCCCTTTACGAAAAACAAATTTGAAAATGGAATACATTTACAATGTAGAGTGATGAATTACACGGATATTAAAACTGACGTCTGAAATCATACCAATAAAAGCCCTGTCCAGAACACCTGCTTTTTGCAATTCACTCAAAGATAGTTTGGGATCAATAGTGGTTGACTTGACTACAAGCAATTCTTGCGCACCTAACTGTTTGGCCAGCCAGGCCGCCAGACTGTCCGATGTCACATCCCAACTGGCCTCAACCCCGCATTGATCAAGTTCTTCAATTTGCGGCATCCACACCCTGATGTCAGCGCCCTCTTTCTCCCGCAGTGTTGAGACTGATTTCAACAACGGCCAGTCTTGTTGCATGGAATGACACACTAACGCCGTTTGTTGCATAGCCAGAATCGCCATATGATGCGCGGAATAATCATCAAATCTGAAACGGGATTGCAAACAACGTATTTCATTGGCAAGACGGCCGCCTCCGGTGACAATGACAGCAGGCGATAAAGCGGATTGATTGATTTTGTTTACGATCAACGGCAACCCGTCATCCTGAAACAGGCTGCCACCTAATTTGATGACGTTCATTTCAGGAAAAATATTTTAATAAGGTCAACAATGCTTGCGCCTTATCGAAACATTCCTGATATTCGGCATCGGTCTCAGAGTCATTCACAATGCCGCCCCCGGCCCAGAACCGGATGGTTTGGTCTGAATGGACCAATGTCCGTATGGCAATATTGGAATCCATATTGCCGTCACACCCGATATAACCAATTGATCCACAATAGATACCTCGGCGATGAGGCTCGAGTTCTTCGATAATCTCCATCGCACGAATTTTGGGTGCGCCGGTTATGGAGCCGCCTGGAAAACACCCTCGAAGCAAATCCAAAGCATGATGATCAGCCGTCAATTGACCGCTGACAGTACTGACCAGGTGATGCACGGTGGCATAACTTTCAACATCAAAAAGTTTGGGAACATACACAGACCCACGACGACAATTTTTACTGATGTCATTGCGTAACAAATCAACAATCATCAGGTTTTCAGCACGATCTTTCAGACTTTCAGCCAACAAGTGTTTTTGGCGTTCATCTTCTGACGGATCTACATTGCGTGGACGGGTTCCTTTTATCGGCTTTGTTTCCACCTGGCCATTCACCACCTGCAAAAATCGTTCGGGCGAAGAGCTTAGCACTTGCACATCTGGAAGATTCAAATATGCACTGAAAGGTGCGGCATTCAATTGTCGTAATTGATAATACGCTTGCCAGGGATTACCGGAACACGGACTGCAAAACCGTTGCGCCAGGTTGATCTGATAACAGTCGCCTTCCTTTAAATATTGTTTAATTCGCTTAATGGCTGCTGCATAGCTGTTTTTATCCAGGTTTGATTGCGGTGCAGCCAACACCTTGAACGGATAACTAAAATCCAACTCAGGCAATTGACTGAATGTCCATTTTAATGCATCCCAATCAACATCCGCGTGGGCATCCCCGGTTAGCCAGCTCTGCTGTTGTGTATGATCAACCACCACCGCCCAGGCATAAATCCCCACCGCCATCTCCGGCAACTGTTCGGCATCCACGGCGAGTTCTGGCTGTTTCTCCAGTCGTCGGGCAAGATCATAAGCAAAATACCCGACTGCACCCGCCGTAAACGGCAGCTCAGATTGAACAGCCGTCATTCGCTTGAGTTCTTCCTTGACTATTGCAAAAGGGTCCTGGTTTGAAGAGAAAGAGCCCTCTGGACGGGAAATTTGTGTCTCCTGTTTGCGAGTGACCACAGTACATACCGGGTCTGCAACCAGAATATCGTAGCGACCACTGGATTGAGGATAGCCGCTATCCAGTAACATCGCCCAGGGCTGATCGGCAATTGAATGAAACAAGCGCGCACTGTCTTCAAAATAAGGCAGTGAAATTTTGATAGAGGCGAGTTCCGACATGCTAAATCGAAATCTCAATACAATCGTTTACAAATGACATTACCTTGGTATTTAAACGTCCGCTGTCTGCTGATGCTGTAATTGCGCTTCAACCCGCTTCAGGTCTTCCTGCGTATCCACACCTGCCGGCGGCGTTGCCGCAACCGTATGTACGATGATTTTTTCCCCTTGCCATAACACACGCAATTGCTCCAGTGATTCCACTTTTTCCAATGCGGAAGATGTCCATTGGCAATAGCGTTTTAAAAACGCCACCGTGTAGGCATACATACCAATATGCCTGAGCACTGGACAGCTCTCATGCTGCTTAACAGACTGTGGGAAATTGTCTCGGTCCCATGGAATTGATGCACGACTGAAGTACATCGCATATCCTTGCCGGTCAAGCACAACCTTGACGGCATTGGGATTGAAAATTTCTTCCGCCTCATCAATGATGGCCGCCAAGGTCGACATTCCCGCTTCTGTTTGAGAAGCCAGAATATAAGCAACATCATTAATATAACTGGCGGGGATTAACGGCTCGTCTCCCTGCAAATTAACAATGACGGTGTCATCAGACCACCCCATAGTCTCGGCAACTTCGGCAATGCGTTCAGTCCCTGACTGGTGATCCGGATCAGTCATTACTACATCGATACCTATCGCCTCCACCTGGGATTGAATCCGCTTATCATCGGTGGCCACCACGACTTGCTGTGCATTGGCTTCTCTGGCCCGTTCACACACATGGGCAATCATCGGCTTGCCGGCAATAGGTAATAACGGTTTTCCCGGCAAGCGACTGGAGCCATAACGGGCCGGAATAACCACCTTAAAATCAGTGTTCATGATTTTAAAGCTTCCACTTCTTCATCTGTTACCTCCCTGGCTTCATCTTCCAGCATCACCGGGATATCATCACGAATGGGAAAAGCCAGTCGATCCGGCTTGCAGATCAACTCCTGTGTCTCTTTGTGATATATCAAAGGGCTTTTACAAATCGGGCAAGCCAGAATTTCAAGTAGTTGTGTATCCATTTATTTTGTGCTCAAGTAAGGTTGATAATTGATGCTCAAACGCGGGTTGAGGCTGTGCCTTGACGGGCACATACCAGTGCAAGGGAGTGGCAAAATCGATACATTTAACCGCATCTTTTTCCGTCATCAATACCGGCGCATGGTCATTAAAATTAATATCTTCTGCACAAAAAGCATGATGATCAGGAAATGCCAGTCTGTCGAACGTCAGCCCCGCTTGTTGCAGATGATTAAAAAAACGCTTGGGATTGCCTATGCCGGCAATCGCCTTACATTTTTGTGAGGCAAACTTCGCCAGCGGCATCACTTCACCACTGGACAGGTTGACGGCATCCAGCCCGGTGATGCGCATTGAAAACTCACGGTCTTCTTCGGCAATGCCGTTAACGACCACCAGATCGACGTCCTGCAGTCTTTCAACCGGTTCACGTAGTGGCCCGGCAGGTAATAAATAACCATTGCCGAATCGCCGTTCTCCATCAATAACTGCAATTTCAATATCACGCTGCAACGCATAATGCTGCAACCCATCATCGGCAACCACAATATTGCAGTCATGATGGCTTAGCAAATACTGTCCGGCCTTGACGCGTTGATGGCAGATGACCACGGGGCAATCAGCATGCCTGGCCAGCAACATCGGTTCATCTCCTACCTGATCCGGAGTGCTGTCAGTCTTGACCGTCATAGGATTGACCTGCTTTTCGCCGCCATAGCCACGACTGATAATACCCGGCCGATATCCCTGTTCCTTTAAGAAATTAGCCAGCCAAATTACCAGCGGGGTCTTTCCGGTACCCCCTACCGTGATATTACCGACAATAATGACAGGTACAGGAAGACGAACAGAACGCTTGACCCCCAGTTTGTACATGTAACGGCGAAAACGCACGGCATCCAGAAAAAACAGGGAAAACGGCACCAGCAATGGAGACAGATACATCTCCTGATACCAGGCATCCTGCAACCATTTTACAAATCGTTTCATCATGGTTTATTCGGCATATTCTTGGTTGCAAACGTGATGCGTTTGAATCCCGTTTGACTGGCAATATCCAACGCAGTCACGACGGCTTGATGAGGTGTTTTGGCATCCGCGCTGATGACAAACGGAATCATGCGATCATCACCGGCCGCTTTTTGCAAGGCACGGCGTAAAGTCTCCGTTTTTTGATTGACCAACTGATGAAACTTTCCTTCTTCATCGGCAATAAAATACAAACCTTCTTCATCAATCATCAGCTTGATCATCTTATCCTGTGAGCTAACTTCATCACCTTTAGCTTCCGGTAAATTAATTTTAATTTCTGTCTGTTTATTAAATGTGGTGGTCACCATGAAGAAAATCAACAGTAAAAACACCACATCTATCATCGGCGTGATGGAAATTTCCAGGGGGGGGCGTTTTTTACGGTTAAAGTCCATCAACTGTCTTCCCTTTCGCCTTGCATGACATCAATCAGATGCAAAGCTTCTTCTTCCATTTTGACGACATACTCATCCACCAGCCGTTCAAAATAACGATGAAAAATCAGACTGGGTATGGCCACGGTTAAACCCGCTGCAGTCGTAATCAGTGCTTCCGATATGCCTCCGGCCAGAATTCCCGGATCACTGACGCCATTGATCATAATGGCAGTGAACACTTTAATCATGCCGATGACCGTCCCCAACAGACCTAGCAGAGGCGTAATTGAAGCAATCGTCCCCAATGTATTCAGATATCTCTCCAACGCATGTACTTCCTGTCTGCCCGCTTCCTCGATACTGACTTTCATCATGTCACGGCCATGGCGACTGTTTGCCAACCCGGCGGATAACACTGAGCCCAGTGGAGAACTTACCTTGATCCGGCGTAATGTAACCGCATCTATTTTTCTTTCGCGATGTAATTGCCAGATTTTGGGTACCAGATCCACCGGCAAAATCTTGCTGCGGCGCAAGGTCCAGAATCGTTCGCCGATAATAGCCATTGCCACAACAGAACACATAATGATCGGCAGCATCATCCAGCCGCCATTTTTGATTAATTCAAACACTCAATTTCCTGCATACCAGAGACTTTATAAAATGAGCCCATTTTACCCCAGTTCACCCGGTTTTGCCCTACCCACCCAGATAAAGGCGATTAGAAACGCTAAACAACAGATTGCCGCCGCAATCGCAAACACAAACTCAGCCCCATGGCTGTCCCAGAAAATACCGCTGTATAAACTGCCCAGCACCCCGCCGATGCCAAAACACAGGCTGCTATACAGCGCCTGGCCTTTGCCCTGATGATGGATGCCAAAGTAATCCTGCACCAGATGTATTGCTGCCACATGGGTACCGCCATAGGTTGCTGCGTGCAACACCTGGGCAAACACCACAAGGCCAACCGTGTCTGGAAAATGGGCAATCAACAGCCAACGGCATATACTCAGAAAAATGCTTGTCAGCAATAATGCACGTAATGAAATCCATCGCAAGACGGGTTTGATGAAGACAAACAGGACTATTTCCGCAGCCACCCCCAGAGCCCACAACATACCGATCAGGGTCTTGCTGTAGTCATGATGGCTCAGGTTAACCGAATAAAACACATAATACGGCCCATGTGCCAGTTGCAACAGCAAGTACACCAGAAAAAACGCAATGATCTCCGGCTGGCCAAGAATCTGCCAGATTTTCAGTGCATCATGGGTGCTTGTACGTGCTCTGACATCTGGCGTCACCAATGTCGCCAGCCAGATGGATGACAACAGAATGACGATCATCCAGGGCAGAAAATTAATACTGAAATAATCCAGAAAATAACCAATGCCAGTCACTGCGACGATAAATCCAATCGAACCCCACAAGCGAATCTGGCTGTAACGATGATTATCGTGTTTTAAATGGAATAAAGTGGCGGTTTCAAACTGGGGTAGCGCCGCATGCCAGAAAAAGCTGAAACTAAGTGTAATCAGTGCGATCCACCAATAACCTTTGCCAAAGAACAAACCTGCAAAACACAAGGCACCAAGAAATGAAGCAATACGGATGATGCCCAGACTTTTGCCACGCCGATCTCCCAGCCAGCCCCAGATATTGGGCGCAATGATTTTGGTCACCACCATCAAAGCGGTGAGCTCGCCGATTTCCAGGGCACTGAAACCGGCATGTTCCAGATACAGACTCCAGAACGGAACAAAGCTGCCCAACGTGGCAAAGTAAAAAAAATAAAATGAAGACAGGCGCCAATAGGGCAGTTTCATGCAGGGCCGGGCTTATCTTAAAACAGGCAAACCACTGTCAACATCGGCATTCTGCGCACGATGGCGTAACACGTGATCCATCAGGGTCAAAGCCATCATGGCCTCGGCAATTGGTGCGGCACGAATACCGACGCAAGGATCATGACGGCCTTTGGTGACTACTTCAATCGGTTCGCTCCGGGTATTAATGCTTCTGCCCGGAATACGTAAACTGGACGTCGGTTTCAATGCTATCCGCGCCACCACATCCTGACCGGTGGAAATTCCGCCCAAAATGCCGCCGGCATGATTACTGAGGAAGCCTTCCGGCGTAATCTCATCACGAAATGCAGTGCCTTTGCTGCTGATACAATCAAAGCCATCGCCTATTTCCACCCCTTTTACCGCATTAATGCTCATCAGGGCATGCGCCAGTTCTGCATCAAGACGATCAAATACCGGCTCGCCCAGCCCCGGAGGAACATTGCTGGCAACCACATCAATCTGCGCACCGATAGAATCACCTTCTTTGCGCAAGGCATCCATGTAGTGCTCAAGCTCGGCCACCTTGCTCTCATCCGGACAAAAAAACGGGTTGCGGCCAATGACATCCCAATCCACCTTATCCACTTTGATCGGCCCCAACTGCGATAAATAACCGCGCACTTCAATGCCGTATTTTTCTTTTAAAAACTTTTTGGCAATGGCGCCAGCGGCCACCCGCATGGCGGTTTCCCGTGCTGAAGAACGTCCGCCGCCACGGTAATCCCGGATACCATATTTTTGCTGATAACTGTAATCAGCATGCCCCGGGCGAAAACTTTCTGCAATATCAGAATAATCCTTGGAACGCTGGTCGGTATTTTCAATCACCAGGCCAATTGAAGTGCCGGTGGTTTTGCCTTCAAACACGCCTGAAAGTATTTTTACCTGGTCAGCTTCTCTGCGTTGGGTGGTATGTCGCGACGTGCCCGGTTTGCGGCGATCAAGATCAATCTGCAGATCAGCTTCACTCAATTCCAGTCCCGGTGGACAGCCATCCACAACAGCCCCCAGCGCCAGACCGTGACTTTCACCAAACGTGGTAACAATAAATAATTTTCCTATTGAATTTCCAGACATTTTATAACGCGTTATTAAATTGAGATTGATATTCAGTCACGTGTGCCGCGGTCAGTAAAAACACGCCATCGCCGCCATGTTCAAAGTCCAGCCAGTAAAACGGCACGTCAGGAAATCTATCCTGCAGGGTTTGTGCACTGCTGCCGACTTCCACCACCAGAATGCCCTGCTCTGACAAATAGCGGCCGGCATGCGCCAGTATTTTAATCACCAGATCCAGCCCCGCATCACCACCTTTAAACCCCATGTCCGGCTCGGCACGAAATTCAGCGGGCAAGTTTTCCCATTCACCGGTACTGACATAAGGTGGATTGCTGACAATAATATCGTATTGTGCATCAGGCAAAGATGAGAACAAATCCGACTGATATAAATTAAGCGTATCCGTCAGTCCATGTTTAGCCAGATTAATTTTGGCAACAGCGCAGGCAGCTTCACTCAGTTCGACTGCATCCACCTGTGCCTGGGGAAAAGCATAGGCACAGGCAATCGCGATGCAGGCACTGCCGGTACATAAATCCAGCACACTGTGCACCTGATCTTCGTCTATCCACGGCTGAAAGCGTTCTTCAATCAACTCGGCCACTGGCGAGCGCGGCACCAGCACCCGCCTATCCACATAGAAATGTAATCCGGCAAACACCGAATCATGGGTCAGATAAGCTGACGGCAAACGCTCCTCCACCCGGCGACTGACCAGCGACACAATTTTCTCGCGCTCCTCGGTGGTCAAATGGCAATCCAGATAGCTGTCTGCCAGCTCATACGGTTGATGTACCGCGAATAACACCAATGCAGCCGCTTCATCCAGTGCGGTTATCGTCCCCTGGCCAAAACACAATTGCGCTTCGCTAAAGCGACTCGCCGCCCAGCGGATATAATCACGGAGGGTCACTAAAGAATTGATGACATCAGACGATGCTAAAGACATGAATAAACGACGAAAAACATACCATTTCAAAGACTGCGTATTTTAAACTAAACTGAAAAGGCTTGCTCGAATAAAGCCCCTGGGAGTCTGTCGGGTTATAGATGATTCTTGCAGGGATGTAAAAAATCGAGCACTATTAATTGTACTTGAATCCGTGGCTTCAATGCGGCCTGTGTGGGAGTGAAGTCACGGAATTCAGGTTGTAATCATTGGACATCAACCCTTAACAAAAACGCCCCGGTCAACTATCCGGGTTAGGTATGACTGAAAACCCCGAATCTTCAACCCTCGCAAAAAACCGGCTGTACAAAGACTGCTACCAGTATATGCAGTCTGAAAAACTGGTATTGCCCACCATACCCGACGTGTCATTCAAAATCCGTCGCGCGATTAATGACGACAAAGCCAACAGCAGCAAAATAGCACGGGTGGTACAGATTGATCCCAGTATAACGGCCCGTCTGATCAAAATTTCCAACAGCCCGCTGTACCGCGGACGACGCAAAATTGAGAGTTGTCCAGAGGCGCTGACTCGCCTGGGATTAAAAGTCTCGCAAAACATCATCACCGCCTTTGCCATGAAAGGTGTCTTCAACGCGCGCTCGCCCAAAATTCGCCGCAAAATGCAGGAGTTATGGACGCACAGCAGTTACGTCGCTGCAATTAGCGCAGTGTTTGCTCACAAAACTCCCGGGTTTGATCCTGACCGTGCCATGCTAGCCGGATTAATCCACGATATCGGCATTGTGCCTATTCTGGCCTATGCCGACAAGCATGCCGATATTCTGGACAACCCTCAAGACCTGGCGGAAACCATTAAAGAATTAAAATGCGAAATTGGCCTGCAAATTATTCGCAAATGGGATTTTCCCGAAGATTTTGAAGCGGTCATCAAACATTCAGAAGACTGGTATCGCGACAGCGGCGATCAGGTGGATTACACCGATATTGTCATGATTGCTCAATTGCACAGCTACATCGGCAAAATCGATATCAAGAAAATGCCCAAAATGGATGAATTGCCAGCCTACAGAAAAATCGCCGCCGGTCAGCTGGATGCCGACCAAAGCATCAACATCCTGGATCTGGTCAAGGATGAAATCGAACATATTCGACAGATGTTGAGTTAGCTGAGCCAACGCCTAATGCCTGACTGATTGTTTTAAAACAACCTGATAGCTCCTACACTTCATTCCCGGTGTTCTCCAATCTCCCTCGCCCATAGGTAATTTTTCACTTTTTCAACTATTTCTGCTCCTTCATCAAACATCTTGCGTTTTCTATCCCGAAATTAAGAAACATAGTTCTCGCTGAAATCCATTTTCCAGCCCCCCATCAATGACGGATAAATTTAAAATGAGGATAAAGCCATGATGATCAAACGAACTCGCTATTTCAGCACGCTGATAATTTTTTCTATTTCAACATTTATATTGACCCAGCTTTTTAATCTGGCAGCTAATCCTGTGCCAAAACCCCAACGGTATAAACTGGACAAACTTGAGAGGATGGTAGAAGAAAACCAACAATCGCTGAAAACTTTACATCATAAATTTTTCAACATTGAAACGCGCATTGCGTCCAGTGAAAGTGCGAATAAAGCATCTCCCACTTCCCAACAAATAAGCGATGTTTCCCATCAAGAATCAAGTTCTTGTGTCCAAACATTGAATACAAAACCCATCCCTGGCAATACGCAGCCTTCTTTTCTTGATCAAGATCCAGTGGTAAGAAACGACGTTTACGAAAAATTCAAAGATAAAGTCACATCTACATTTGCTCAAGGGAAGCGCATTGCGCTATCAGCCCATCCGGTACTTCAGTGACAAAAAGTCGGATTATGGATAATTCTACTGCGGCGATAGCAAAATTGGCTGATCGCAGATTTTCTGAATATGTAAAGGTATCTTCGGACAAACCAAACGGGGACGACGTGGCATAAAAAACTGAGGTCAATTAAAATCTGGCGGCATTTTATCTTACTTAATCGTGGTCTGTCCCTGAGGTATCCCCACAAATAAACATTTTATAACAATAAGTTATGAGATATACTTAATCTAAAACAGCGTGTGCACCGGATTTTTTCCTCCGAATCATCACTTTTCGGGGGATCCGATGCACACAATGTCAATAATATCTAAGTTTTTGCATAATGTCTTACCCTCTATTCACGCTGCTCGCTTCAAAGCACTGATCCTTGCAATCGAGGCATTGGCCTGTGGCGCCCAAGCCTGTGTCACCTCATTAGGGCGCGGTCTTAGCGGATACGCTTATCCTAAACATAAAATAAAACGGATGGATCGCCTGTTATCAAATCCGCATCTATACCAGGAACGATTTTCAATTTATTCGGCCATCACAAGCACG
>SPJK01013258.1_pt1 | contig 15814 bp, 13 predicted proteins | sample 3741771 | NCBI WGS metagenome assembly SPJK01 (sample SAMN10925997, study PRJNA522277) | cold seep metagenome | isolation source: Elba SIP-enriched marine methane seep metagenome, extraction at timepoint T2 | place: Italy: coast of Elba, Mediterranean Sea | reverse complement strand
CCGTAGACGCCGCCACGTTTCCAACGGGGCGAGTCCGTACCTTCTTTGAAAAACTTAAGCAACTCTTCCTGCGCTTCGACTTTTAAGAAAAACTCTTTGCCGGCATCGTTGAGGCCATAGTCATGGTCATCCCACGTAGCCAGGATGGGGACGCTCTTTCGGAATCGATTGAAGTCTTCCGAAGTTGCGAGGAGGTCGTATGCCTTGGTAATGTCGGAGCGATCCTTGGGCGGAGCAAACTGATCGACGTAAACGTTGTCCCCCAAGAAGAGAAACAGGTCAGGCTTGTGAGCCAGGATCTCATCCCAAATCGGCTGTGGTCGGTTTCCCCTCGCGCACGAACCAAACGCGATGGTGCTGATGCTTGGCGATTCGGCAAGGAGAGCGTGATCGGAAATCGCGATGGCGAATAACAGGTAGGCTGCGAGTAACTTTCTCATTGATTGTAAGTGGCTGGTTGAGGATCAGATTAGTTTTCCCACTAGTGTACAAGGCAATCTGACTTGCTTACATAGTCCGGGATGGTGCGACTGTAACGATTATCCAGATCGTCATGGTCCTGCCGGCATTTTCAGTGGTAGCACTCAAAACCATGGCAATGGCCTTACACCCCGGACAACCGGACTGACCCGAATCCAAAGGTCCGTTTTTGAGGGCTTTCCCGATTCGTCTTCTTGAATCGCTTATTTGCAATGCCTTTGTTCTCCGAATACTACGCGTGGTTAGAGTCAGGCGGATTCCCCCGCTTGGATTAGTTATCAGCACGTTTGCTGCGGCTAGTCGGAGCGAGTGTCAGGATGAGCACGGCCCGGTGGCTCTTGGGTAAACAAAACATGCTCTCTTCCGAAGGAGATTAATCATGCTGAAGAAACTTATTTCGCTGACAAGTTGCGCAATGCTTTTGCTGGGCATATCTACCTGTGAATCGGCCTTTGCTGATGGTTGGATTTTCGAAACCGACTACTTGTATTGGACTCCCCGTACGCCAGATGTCCAGTACGGTGTTACCGATATTGGAGGCGTTCAAGACCGTGGTGCGGTTGGAACCGTATTGGCTCTCGGAGGTGATTATTCAAGTGGATATCGAATAGGTTTCGGTAAGCGAATGAGTGGCTGTAACGGGCCCGAAATCATGTTTAATTATACCGACTTTGATTCCAATCAGTCGGAAAGGCGATTCGGTTCTCTTCGAGCCACCTTCATTTCGAGTGATAACTCTGAGAATGACGATTCGGACAATATCAACTCACTTGGTATTGAAACTATCTCGCCGGATGATCGTGCAACCTCAGCTACCGCCAACTTCAATTTTGATTATCAAACTTTTGATCTAAGCATTGGTCAAACATTGGAGATTACCGACAGCTTAAACGTTCGTGTTTCGGGCGGCGGTCGTGCAACCAAGTTGGATGAAAGTTTCAACGTCACCTATACGGGCGGAGACTTTCAAGTACCGTATAACGCTTTCAAAACAACTGACTACCAAGGTGGTGGTTTTCTTTTGGGTGCCGACCTTGAATGGCACATTTGCAAATGGATGAGCTTAAACTTTGACAATAGTCTTGGTTTGATCCTTGGACGCATCGAGACCCGTACTTTCTTGCCGGATGATGAACCGGGGGTTCCAACCGACGTAAGATATGCCGAGACTCGCATGACACCGGTACTAGAAATGGCAATGGCCTTTAATTTCCATAAGACTTTTGGTGCCTTAGACGTAAACTTCGGTACGGGATACGAGATGGTGAACTGGTTCAACATGGCTGATAACCGAACCTTCACGGACTCGCACATAGAAGCTCAAAATGCCCACATGATCCGTGACCTCAGTTTGGACGGCATGTTTGCACGCTTGACGGTCGCTTACTGAGCTTAGATGCCATAAATAAATTTAGCCGGCGTGGAGATTAGTCTACGCCGGCTATTTTTTCGATGGAGAGCCTATCGAACGATTGAGTCTTGACGAATCGCTACGGAAAAATCAGGCGCCTTAGCCGCTAATTTAGCACGTTGATTTATCAAAGCCCGTTGTTTGAGCTGTTCAAACGAACCTACGCCTGCCAGTAAACCCTCGGCATACGCTTTTTGATCCGAGTAGCCGGGGAGCAGAACACCGAGGTCGTAACTGAGCCGATTGGGGCTTACCTCGTTAATATGCTCGGCGATGTTTGTGGTGCAGTTGTTGCGTAAGAGATCGTAGAATTCGGGTTCTTCGGCCAGTTCGTTGGCACGTTCTAACATGCCGGTTAGCATTTTTCGGGCAAGTTCGGGCGTTGCAACTGTTTTGTAAAGGTAGGTTGGTCCATCGTTGACAACCGCTTGCCGATGCAGCAAATCGCGCTCATCGGCAACGACGTACATGATTTCGTACTGCTGCGCCATACCGAGTAGCGGATTAAAAGTCTCTTCGCCTTTCTCTTTACGAACTTCAACACTCACCGCCAAATGTTCGGGTGGATCGGAGGGTCGATCTCCTTCGAATTCAAAGCTGACCATGGTGTGGGCGAGCGCTGGAACTGGGCCGAAGGGCATTGTTATGAAATCAACGCCGCGAAGTTTACTAAGGTCAAATGTCTTGTCGTAATGATCGACAACGTATTCGTCGGTGCTAAGGTACTTGCAATTTCTTATGTTGCGGACTGTAAGTTGATCGCCTTCGATTTCTGCTGTTGGAAGAACCTCTTGATCAGGCGCCCAATCACGATGGTTTGAAGGCACCATTCGATCTTCAACGGAACGACAACCGATTGACACGGATGCAATCACAACAACTAGTGTTATCAAGTTGTATCGAGATGTACCTTTAGCGCAGAACATATCGCAGGGAGAATAGAAACCTGCTGCCAGCAAAGCAATAGCGTGCTTGAAAACTACATGCTATCTAAGCTGCTTCTCGGAAAGGGGTCGCTTGGGTGCTAGCATTTGAATGATTTCGATTCCAATAGCTTCCGTCTGGTTTAAGAATGACAGGATCCTCATCTTGGTGAGCTAACATGATACGCCAAGATCCGTAGGCTAAGCTTGCTAGCAAGAGTGACCCAGCAACCATCCAGATCAGTAGACCATCGATAACGCCGTTCCAAAGTCCAAGTTCTGTAACGATCCTAGCTCCGTAGAAAACGGTAGCGCTGAACACTAGTACTGAAATCCATTTCAATATCGGTTCCATCTTGACCTACTCCTTTTGGGGTGGAGGTCGACGCAGCTATCCGCCTGATGGTGCCGTTCTAGTTAGTGGTTTCGGTTACTTAATATGCGGCGCGGCCTTTCGATAATGCCTGTATCGTTAAGCAAATAACGTGAAGATGTCCGGAGACTAGTTTTTTCTTCGGACCGAGGCAAGAACAATTGCCACCTTTTCTAGGCGGTCGCTGCGAGAGCTTTGGAGCTATTCTACTTTGGCGAGCAACGGTAAGCGTGACCGATCGGAAACGACGACTCCACCAGGTTTTTCAATCGTAATGGCAAACAGAGTTGCCTTAGTTACGTTGATCTTGGTAGTGATCGGGGTAACCACTTCGCCAGCACCGTCTGGGATGTTAAAGACTCCACCATCAACCGGGTAGCGCTCGTCACGCTCTGCATCGAAGACCCAAAGTTGATATTGTTCTTTCGTTGGGTCATTAGCTTTGAGCCCGCGGAAAGTCATGTAGCCTTCCTGCTTGGCATTGCTCCAAACAACGTCGCCTGAGGCACCCTTTGCTTCGGGAGCGTCGGTTGCAGTCCAAGAAATTGTTGTAACGTCTGGATCGGCTTCTAGTAATGTTGCACGTTGATCAGCCATGGAAATCATGGGAGCACTTGGCTCAGTGCCACCAAGGAAGAAGCCAATCATCAATCCAGCCGCCGCTGTAAGAATCCAACCAGCAAGATTACGCTGATTCAGATTCGCATCAGTGCTAGGTGCGGGAGTAGGTGCTTCTTGAGCAGCGTCAGGCCGGATGGCTTGAGTGACATCATTCAAACAACTGGTGAGTACTTTCGTTCGAAGCGTGTCAGGCATCGATTCAATTTCAAGCGGAGCCGCAGCCATGTAATAGGCAGCCGCCGCTTGTTCAAATTCAATCGTTTCCGCTTCGGGATTAGCCGCCAAGAGTTGGTCGAGCTCGGCACGGTGTGCTGGCTCAAGACCGAAGACCGCTTCTTCAGCTAAGAGTTCTTCAATTCGATTGGGTTCAGGTACTATGCTCATCATGCACCCTCCCATTTCGCGCCGCCAGCTGAGGCGACTAGTTTTCTGAGCCGTTCAATGCCCCTTCGAGCATGAGATTTGACGGTACCCAGAGGCCAACCGGTTAAGTCAGCGATTTGTGTCTGTGTGAGTCCTTCACCAATGGAAAGATTAAGTACCCGGCGTTGTTCTTCGGATAGCTTGGTCATGAATCCTCTGACGCGTTGTACTTCGTCAGTAAGTTCCACACCTGAAGGAACAGGTTCTGCCGCGACTTGGTCAACATCACTACCAGCAACCGCAGGCAAGGTCTTCTTGCGGCGGAGCATGTCAATGAGTCGACGACGGCAAATCATGGTAATAAAAGTAGGCTCGGAGGCGATGGCTGGGTCGAAACGGTCAGCACTTTTCCAAACGGCGACAAATACTTCTTGAACAGCATCTTCTGCATCCGCGTTAGAGCTGCAGTAACGCTTAGCCAAAGACCAAACCAATGCACCATATCGGTCGAGGCATTCCTCGAAAGCCGACTGATCGCCCGAGGCGACTCGCGGTAACAAAGGTGTTGGTTGGTCAGGCATTGGTTGCTTACGTACTAAGGAAGCGTGTGTGGGTTTGGTTGGCAAACCCACACACGTTTTGTCGACACGTGTTATTGTGCTGGTATCCACTTAAATTCTCAAGGGAGGATGACCGAGTCGATAACGTGAATGACACCATTGCTGGTTTCAATATCAGTTGCAACGACTTGAGCTCCATCAACGAAGACTTTGCCATCTTCAACTTTGATGTCGACGGTTGTTCCTTCTAGAAGTGTTCCAGCTTCGTGCAGCTTGACGACATCAGCTGCTAAAACTTTTCCAGGAACAACATGGTAAAGAAGAATGTTAGTCAGTTGACCTTTGTTTTCTGGCTTTAGAAGATTTTCAACCGTACCTGCAGGCAGTTTTGCAAAGGCATCATTCGTTGGTGCGAAAACGGTGAAAGGACCTTCCCCTGCAAGAGCATCAACGAGGCCAGCAGCTTGTACAGCAGCTACAAGTGTGCTGAAGTCAGGGTTACCAACAGCGGTTTCTACGATGTTAGGACCAGCATGCTCAACGGCTACTTTGTGAACCGTCATAGCTTGTTGATGGTGGGCTTGCTTGCTTTGGCAGTGTTGAGCCGAAGCGACAGTGGCAGACATGGATAGCACTGCGATAACAGCGAAGATTTTGTTTGACATGGATCTCTTTTCCTTACTAGTTGAACAGTAGTGATGTGTGGTTTTTGTTTGCGATCGCAGACTGCTGCGGGCTGGAGTAAACGGTCCTGCCCGTGTCTGAAGCTAGATTTCGCCTTCAGCATCACCACGGATGCAACTAGATGCGTAATTTTGTCGCTAGAGAAATCTTATTGCGATGAGAGCGAATTGAACGATTCGTTCTTCCGCCCATAGCATTTACTTCTTACGCGAAGAATTGCCTCGATTTTTTTGCTTTCGAGACTTATTGCGAGGGGTTCTTGGTGGTCTCGCGTTGGCAAGCTGGCAAAGTTCGAGTTGAGCTTGGCATTCTGTTTCTTTGCCTTTAGGGGTAGCTCGAAGATAATTGCCGGTTGAGGTAAGAATGCGTGCTTGTTTGTTATCACGCAGATAGATTGGAATGACTTCGCCCACGATCTCTTGCTTTAGCACAGGATCTTCAATCGGGAACATTACCTCTACGCGGCGCTCAAAGTTACGCGGCATCCAGTCGGCACTGCTCAGATAAACCTCTTGTCGCGTTCCTTCGCCAAAGACGAAGATGCGGCTATGTTCCAGATAGCGATCAACGATACTTCGAACCCTAATGTTTTCAGAAATACCAGGCATGCCAGGTTTCAGGCAACAGATGCCACGGACAACCAAATCAATCGGAACCCCGGCGACGCTCGCTTCGTAAAGAGCTTCGATCGTTTCGCGGTCAACAATCGAATTAAGCTTAGCAAAAATCCAACTTTGCTTTCCTTTGCGTGCTCGATCTGCCTGCTCTTGTATGAGTTTAATCGTCTTGTCATGCAAGTCTTGCGGAGCAACAGCAAGTTTTTTCCAACTCTTTTGCTGCGAGTAACCCGTCAGGAAATTAAACAGAGCAGAGACTTCTTCAGTCAACTTGGAATCCGCCGTGAAGATCCCCATGTCGGTATAAATCCGAGCCGTACTGGGGTTGTAGTTCCCTGTGCTCAGGTGAGCGTAACGGCGCACTTTGTTGCCTTCTTGCCGAACAACCAACGCAAGCTTGCAGTGGGTTTTTAAATCCATAAAGCCGAAGACAACGTGCACACCGGCGCGTTCTAGGCTTCGTGCCCAAGAGATGTTGTTTGCTTCGTCAAATCTCGCTTTCAGTTCTACCAATGCGGTAACGTGTTTGCCTGATTCAGCGGCTTCTATCAAAGAGCTAACAATCGGGCTGTCACCACTGGTGCGATAGAGCGTTTGCTTGATCGCCATCACATCCGGATCGCGTGCTGCTCGGTCGATAAATTCGGTGACTGGTCGGAATGAATCGAAGGGATGGTGCAAAAGAATGTCGCCGGAACGGATCTCTTCAAAGAGGTTACGGTCTTCGCGTAATCGCATAGGTGTTCTTGGCGAGAACGGCTTGTTTAGCAGGTCAGGTCGATCAACCAAACTGACAAAACTATGTAACGCCGTAAAGTCAATTGGTCCATTTACTGGATAGATTTCGTTGTAGTCGCCCTCGGCATTACCGGTGCGAAGTTCTTCCTCGGTGATCAGAACATCAAGTAGATCGCCGGTCAGTCGAGGGCCTGACTCGAGCCGAACCGCTTCACTCCGTTGCCTCGCCCGAAGTCGCGTCTCGATGGCACGAAGCATATCGTCCCCCTCTTCGTCAAGGAGTTCGATATCCATGTCGCGCGTCATTCTGAACGCACCGCAAGATTGAATGGTATATCCGCCAAAAACCTCGGTCAGCCGTGAGGCGACGAGATCTTCGAGCATCAGGAATGCATCGGTTCTGCCTGGTTCAATAGGAATGAACCTAGGAGTCATTTGGGGAAGCTGTACGACCGCAAACATTCGCTCGGGTCCGATTCCCTCACGACGTTTCAGCTTGGCAGCTAGATAAAGTCCACGATTGTGGAAGCGAGGACTCGGATGGCTTGGGTCGATTGCCATCGGTGTAAGAATGGGAAGCACACGTTGACGAAAATAATCGTCCATCATACTGCGCTGATCTGTCGTTAGATCAGACTCTTTGCATAGCCGAATACCTGCTTCGTTTAGCGCTGGTAAAACCGATTCGTTCCAGCAGGCATACAGTTGTTCAACAAGCTCACGTGCCTTGGAGGTTATTTGCCTGAGTTGATCCGCTGCTGTCAGGCCATCGATTGGGGGATCTTGGGGTGCCATCGCTCCGAACACTTGTTCCCGGAGACCGGCAACCCGAACCATAAAGAATTCATCCAAGTTGGATGAAAAGATGGCAAGGAATTTTACTCTTTCAAGAATTGGTTTCGTTTTGTCCTGAGCCTCTTCCAATACACGAGCATTGAACTGCAACCAGCTCAACTCTCGGTTGATGAAGTGATCTGTTTGATAATCAAGGCCGGACATGGGTGCTTTATCTGGTCACCAACGGGTCAGCAGAAGGATGCAAACCGCAAAGAGGCGAAAGGTGAATCAAGTTGGCTTGTCATTGTAGGCGAAATAGGGTGATTGCGCGAAGTTTTTAATTGCGCAGCTTTACACCTTTCTGATACAGAACGATCCCCACCTATTGGGGGTAATTGAGTCCAGGTTCCGCTATTCAAACGTAGGTGTCGTAGACGCGGATGCTGGCAAAATTAGGTTTATTTTCAGCCAAAAATGCCTGATGATCATCAGATTCTTGATAATCGTCGTGAGCTGACTTCGATTCGAAAATGATGTGCAGGCCAACCTGATAATCTGACGCATTTACCGGACGAGTGAATTCTTCGCCACGAAGCCCCACACCAAAAAAGACGATTCCCGGTTGATGGGCCAATCGATTTTCACAAGAAGTGATCAAGTTAGAGCAAGCCTCTTCGCTTTGATCTTTCAGGTTGAAAAAAACTAAATGGGCAAGACGCGTTTGGTTGGATTGGCTCATGGAAGTCGTCTATGAGAATAAGTTAACTTTTGTCTTCCTCATCATCCGATCTTGCCAATGCTGGGAGATGTTCAGGAACATCAGCCTGCTTGGGAGCAAGCGGAGAATTTTCTAATTCGATGGGTGGTCCGATAAGATCTTTGACTTCATCGGAATCGATTTCTTCGTGTTCGAGTAAGGCTTCGACTAGCTTATCAAGCTTTTCACGATGATCGGTGAGGGTCTTCGTTGCTAGTTCACCGGCATCATGAAGAACTTCAGAAACTTCCGAATCGATCAGCTCAGCGGTCCTCTCACTGTAAGGTCGGTGCTCTTGGACGATTTCACGGCCGAGAAAGGGATCGTCATGTCCGTTATGATGTGCCACGGGACCTATCTTGTCACTCATTCCCCAATGCGCGACCATTCTTCTCGCAATGTCGGTGGCTCTTTTCAGATCGTTGCTGGCGCCTGCGCTTAGGTCATGAAAGATCAAATCTTCAGCAGCACGACCTGCGAGCATCATGGCAAGGTGAGCACGCATCTCACTTTCAGAGTGATTATGTCGGTCTTCAGCAGGCAGGTATTGGGTAACTCCAAGAGCGCGTCCACGCGGAATAATAGTTACCTTATGTACTTCGTTCCCACTGGGAACCAGCCAGCCGAGGAGCGCGTGTCCCGCTTCATGATAAGCGGTAACGAGTTTTTCTTTTTCCGACAGGACTTCTTCGCGTGTGGCACCCATCAGGATTTTGTCACGGGCGTATTCGAAATCGTCTTGTTCAACGAAATCTTTGTTATTTCGTGTAGCCCATAAAGCCGCCTCATTTACCAAATTCATGATGTCAGCTCCCGTCATACCAACGGTGGCCTTGGCGAGTGTCTTGAAGTCGACGGTATCTGCGATGGGAACTTTTCTTGAATGAACTTCAAACAGCTGTTCACGACCTTCTACCGTCGGGCGATCAACCGTTATATGTCGATCGAAACGTCCGGGACGAAGCAATGCCGGATCGAGAATATCGGGTCGGTTCGTTGCGGCAATGACGATGACAGTTTCACTTGGTGAGAAGCCGTCCATTTCACTAAGTATTTGGTTAAGAGTTTGCTCACGCTCGTCGTGACCACCTCCTAGACCTGCACCCCGTTGTCGGCCAATGGCATCAATTTCATCGATGAACAGGATTGCTGGTGCTTGCTTCTTAGCAGTTGAGAACAAGTCACGAACTCGACTTGCACCAACTCCAACGAACAATTGAATAAATTCTGAGCCGTTGATCGAGAAGAAAGGGACATCCGCTTCACCAGCGATTGCCTTTGCAAGCAAAGTCTTGCCCGTTCCTGGGGGGCCATTTAACAAAACGCCTTTCGGCACCCGCGCACCGAGTCGCTGAAAACTTTCCGGGTCTTTTAAGAAGTCAACAATCTCTTTGAGATCGCTTTTCACTCCCTTCAGACCAGCAACATCGTCAAAAGTCTTTTGGGTATCTTCATCAGCTTCATAGCGTCTAGCTGGGCTTTTAGTGACATTGCCTAGCATGCCGCCGCCCGTCATTTGATCACGGGTTCGCCGAAGGAAATTGATCATGACAAACGCCATGCCAATCATTAAAGCGATCCAGACGAACGCTAGCAAACTATCAAAATCGTAGGGCTCTTCGAATAATACTCGAACTCCGTGAGTTTCTAGTTTTTTCTCAAGCTCTTCACTCACGCCGGAAGATCCTAGCGTGACAAAAAATTGCTCGGGTAATTTCTTATCCGATGCCTCGGCATCTTCTTGTACCCCTTCGTCAGTTACAAGAATGGATATCGAAGGAGGCTCACGGAAATTCCCAAGTAGATTTCGCCCTTGGACCACGACCGTGGAAACATTGTCTTGCTTGACTTGATCAACAAAGGTGCTGTAGTCGATCGTTACTCGCGAAGGAGTAAAGATAATGCTGACAATAAGCCCTGCTAGAAGAGCAATGAGTGCATAGAACCAAAAGTTAGGCTTCCCGCCTGTGCTGCTTGGATTGGTGAAGAGATCTTTTAGTTTGGTTTGGTTCCCCTCAGCTTGCTTGCCGTCTTCAGTATCAGAGTCTCTTTTCAACAGCCCATCACTTGGCTCAGCCTGAATGGACTCGGCTCTGTCCGACCGGGGTGAATTATCAGGCAAGTTGCTCATGAGTTACTAGGGAATTTCAAAGCAAATGGGAGGTAGGTGTTGATTTGCTTAGCAAACAACAAATTAGGCTGTTTTGGTAGCTAAAACTACACTTCGGCGGAGAATTTGAGGGGAGAGTTTATTCGGCAGCTGGGATAATCTCTTGTGTAACAAGTTTGCCTTCTTTGTAAACACGCTCAATTATTTCCCCATTAGCTCGATATACGAGATTCTTTCCTTCCATTTTTCCATCGACAAAAGTTGCTTCACCAGCCTTGTCGCCTGTCGTAGTCCATTCCGTGACCAATCCATTTAGCTTGCCATCTTTGAAGTTTTGTTCTTGGCGAAGTTGGCCACTCTTATACCAAACTTTCCAAACGCCGCTGGCTTTTCCTTTGTCATAGACTTGTTCCGAAGTTTTGACGCCTTCTTTCGAGTCATAAGACTTCCAGACTCCCGATCGTTTTCCTTGATCGTATTCGCGCTCCGCGACAAGTTGCCCGGCATCATCGTAGACTTTGACAGAGCCATTTGGGCGTCCCTCCAGAAAGGAAGCTTCTTTAGCCAGTTGGCCATTGGGATGATAAAATGTCCAAGCACCAGTCATTTTACCTTTACTGAAGGTGCCTTCAGAAAAGAGCTGACCTCCTTTGTAAAATTCCTTGTAAGGGCCATCGCTTGTGAAACTATCATCCGAATAGCGAATCATGCCTCGTTCGAATCGAATATCATCCGACTCAGCATATTTAACCGTTGATTTGCGAGTCTCGACCTCAATTGGTGCAGGTGGAGCCTCGGGTTCATCAAGGTAGATCGGAGGTCCCTCGTAGATTTCTGTTGCACCAACAACTTCTTCCTGAGCCGATGCAGGGAAGGTAACCAAGTTAGTGATTGCTAAGGCAAACAGATAGGAACTAACAACTGTCAGACGAATAAAGGAAGTCATTGCTTCTTATTTAGCCAATGGGAATGGATAGTATCGCCCGTCTGCTGTACAGCCGTAGACGGGCACTACGATGGAGATCTTCCATTCTAGCGGTTAGGGCTGATTCGTCTACGCGCAGAAACTGCCTTCGGCCCCGTTATTGACGTGTCTAGAACGCAGATTAGCCTAATTTCCAACCTGTTGGCAGGACGGCATTTTTGGGGACGACGAGCACCCCATCACGCACAACGCACCCATCCTGAGCATTAAAATCTGACGATCCGGTTGTGTTGGTAACTTGTACGTTGGGGCCAATGCGGCAATTCTTATCCAAAATCGCCCCTTCAATCACAGCACCGTCACCGACGCCAATGTTTGGAAGGCCATCTTCAGCATTTTGAGTCAAACTTTCGGGGCTTTCGTAGTAGTCGCTACCCATGATGATCGAGTCACGGATCACGACGTCACGACCTATTTTACAGCGGAGTCCAATGACGCTGTTTTCGATCTTAGCACCTGGTTCGACCGAACAGCCATCGGCGATCAAGCTGCCACTCACGTCCGCACCATCAATGCGAGTCGGAGGCAGGAATCGTGCCCGTGAGTAAATTGGCGCGCTAGCCGAGGCAAGTTCAAAGGCAGGATTTGGATCAGCCATTTGCAGATTAGACTCGTAGAAAGATCGAATGGTTCCAATATCTTCCCAGTAACCATCAAAGGCATGGAGCTGAACATGGCGATCTGAAATGAGAGACGGAAAAATCTCTTTACCAAAGTCAGAGTGTTCTTGATTAGAGAGGGCATCAAGTAGCGTTTGACGGCTGAAGAGATAAATGCCCATCGATGCTAAGCAGTCACGGCCATTGCTCGGTATACCTTTAGCATCAATCCAAGCGGGATCCATAGCGACATCGTTAAGTTGCTCCTCGGTAGTTGGCTTTTCGACAAAGCCTGTCACGCGGCCCGAGTTATCGCACCGCATGATACCGAGACCTGCAGCCTCGTCACGAGCAACTGGTTTTGCGGCAATCGTGACGTCGGCGTTTGAGCTGAGGTGATCATCAAGCATTCGCTCGAAATCCATCCGATAGAGTTGGTCGCCTGAAAGAATCAGAACGTAATCAAACTCGGATTGGAGAAAGTAAGTGAGATTCTTGCGTACCGCGTCGGCGGTTCCTTGATACCAATCTTTGTTGGCATCATCTTCAATGGTTTGTTGAGCAGCAAGGATTTCGACAAAGCCACCGCTGAAAGAATCGAAGCGGTAAGAACCCCGAATGTGCTGGTGTAGGCTTACCGAAAGGAATTGCGTCAGCACGTAGATCTTATTTAAACCAGAATTGATGCAATTGCTGATGGGAATATCGATCAACCGATACTTACCAGCCAGAGGAACCGCTGGCTTGGATCGATAACCTGTCAGTGGCATGAGGCGTGTTCCACGTCCTCCGCCTAGAATCACAGCAACGACGTTTTTCATAGCAATCAACCTGAAGCGGGTTAGCTGTTGGGCGATAAGTGCCAACAGTATAACCAGAAATGGTCAAATGCGAAGAGTTAACGCCCTTTTATCCATCGCATCAGATAGGCGATGAACGATCCTTTGGTTTTCTTCTTAAGATCGTAGACATTCCACGCTCCCCACCAAGTTAACCTTAGGCATGAGTAAGAAATGCGGATTGGGGCAAATGGGATATGTTGTTTCTCAAATCCCAATGCCTCTATTTCGTCAGAGGCTAGCCAATTCATCCAGAAAATATCTTCCGGCTTGAGTTCAGGTCGCTTCTCACCAGTAAAGCTACTATTGTCCTTGGGGATGCTACCCGCAATTTCATGGTAGGTCAGTCCGAAGAAGTCTTGTACATCTTGCGTAACTCGAAGCTCTTCTTTCTTTAGATCGTCAAAGTCAACTAATAGGGTTCTTTCCCCGAATCGCTCGCGTGAAGCAATGCTTTGTCTCGCATAGCCACGCCACACGAGTGCGCATCCTAAAGGGTGATACCGACGAGCAAATGCCTTACGAACCTCAGGTTCCTTCCGGTCGCCTTGGTGCTTATAGGAAAGCATAAATCCATAAGCGCTTCGAACCGTGATAACCATCCGATGGTCAGGATAAGCAGCATCAATCCGGTCTCGCCACATCACGTGGTGTGGTGTCTTTTCAATGCCGACTTGTTTCTCTTCAGCGTCAGCAACCGTTCGGCATATCAAGGTGAAGACTTCAGCCGGTGAGGGACTTTTATCGCCTAGCGTTTCAATTGCCTCTTTGAGCGTCTCATTGAGAGTGTCTGCATCAACACTTTTCAAACTGCCCGCAGAATCACCGTAAGGTTCAATCAACATCGAGCCATAGCGATTGGCTAATTGTTTTACTTCATCAGCGTTGTAGGTTTCACCATTACTAGGTGGAAGATAACCACGGCCCCAAAAGTAGTGATTCGCCGAACGCAGCAACCTCGGGATGCATGTTCAGAACTCTTGTCATCCACGTTGTTCCACTACGCGACATTCCTGCCACATAGCGTTTGCCATTCGCAGATTCGATTGAATTTTTTGTCATCATCATTTAGCAGGTTGATATCAATGAGCCAGTAAGCCATCTTGCTTGGCGGCTTTTAGATTCGCAATAAAGTTTTGGCTCAATTAGCAGATCGGGCGACTAACCTTTGGGCACGAGATTCACCATTCGGCCTGGAACGACGATTTCTTTGATCATCTCCTTGCCGTCGATTAGCTCAGCAATCTTGGGATCTGCCTTAGCCGCGGCAAGAATCGTGGCTTGGTCAGCGTCGGAAGCAACGTTGATTTTGGCGCGAACTTTTCCTTTGATTTGTACAGGCAGTTCAATCGTGTCTTGCTTCAGGTGGGACTCGTCCCAAGTTGGCCAAGCTTCGTAGGCAAGCGTTTCGTCATGCCCGAGCAGTTGCCAAAGCTCTTCACCCAAGTGCGGAGCAAAGGGCGAAAGAAGCAGCACAAACGGCTCGAGACATGCCCGTGGGCGCGTCTTCTCTTTATTGAAGAAGTTCACAAACTCCATCATCCGGGCGATAGCGGTGTTGAACGAAAGTTTTTCGATGTCCTCGCTCACCGCTTTGATCGTGGCGTGAAGCATGCGCAACTGATCTGCGTTCGGCTCATCGTCGCAGACGCCATCAGCAAGCTTTGGTTCATCGGAACGATCATCGATAATCAACCGCCAAGCACGACCTAGGAAGTTCCGCACTCCGCTAACGCCATCCATGCTCCAAGGCTTGGAATCAGGAAGCGGGCCCATAAACATTTCATAAAGGCGCAATGCGTCGGCACCGTATTCTTCGACTACGTCGTCGGGATTGACGACGTTGCCACGAGACTTTGACATCTTCTCGCCATTCTCGCCAAGGATCATCCCTTGGTTGACGAGCTTCTTAAACGGTTCGGGGGTGCTGACGACTCCGCGATCAAACAGCACCATGTGCCAAAAGCGAGAATACAAAAGATGAAGCACTGCATGCTCGGCACCGCCTATGTAAAGATCGACCGGCATCCACGCCTTTTCGATTTCGGGATCGATGGCAAACGTGTCGTTCTTGGGGTCGAGGAAACGAAGATAATACCAACAACTGCCGGCCCATTGCGGCATCGTGTTCGTTTCTCGCTTGCACTTAACGCTATCAATCGTTGGGAAGAGCCATTCTTCCGGTGCTTTATCGAGTGGCGGTTCTGGTCGGCCGTGTGGTTTGAAGTCTTCCAGGTGTGGAAGATCGACTGGCAAATCGGACTCGGGAACCGTACTGATGAAGCCGGTAGGTTCGCCGTTTTCATCTAGCTCATGAGCAATTGGAAACGGCTCTCCCCAGAAACGCTGTCGGCTGAAAAGCCAGTCACGCAACTTGTAGTTCACTGCTTCTTTGCCAGCGCCACGTTCAGCTAGCCATGCGGTGATCTTTGTTTTGAACTTAGACGTTGGCGTACCGTCGAATTCGCCTGAGTTAATCGCGATGCCAGCTTCGGGTGAGACTTTCTTGCCAGCAAGAATCTCTTCACGTTCTTCAGCACTAACCTTATCGCCAGGATCAACCACTGCTTTGATGGGGATGCCGAATTGTTCAGCAAATTCAAAGTCACGCTCATCATGAGCGGGGACCGCCATGATCGCTCCGGTGCCATAACTAACAAGCACATAGTCGGCGATCCAGATTGGTACGTTCTCGCCATTAACCGGGTTAATGGCATAGGATCCGGTAAAGACGCCGGTTTTTTCCTTGGCAAGTTCCTGGCGATCGAGATCGCTCTTAAACGAAGCTGCTTCGACGTACGCTTTGACCCTGTCGGCATTTTCTGGCGTAGTTAGTCGTTTGACGTAGGGATGCTCCGGTGCGATCACCATATAGGTTGCACCAAACAGCGTGTCAGGCCGAGTCGTGTAAACTCGAAGTACGCCATCATCAGGTTTTGCTGGAAAAGCTTTACCCACTTCTTCGCTGATTGCTGAT
>SPJK01065727.1_pt1 | contig 15815 bp, 19 predicted proteins | sample 3741771 | NCBI WGS metagenome assembly SPJK01 (sample SAMN10925997, study PRJNA522277) | cold seep metagenome | isolation source: Elba SIP-enriched marine methane seep metagenome, extraction at timepoint T2 | place: Italy: coast of Elba, Mediterranean Sea | reverse complement strand
GTGGAATAACAGCAATGCCCGATCAAAAATTAGGGCCGCCAAATTGCTGAACCATTTCTGTACTATACCTTTACCTACTAAAAATGAAAATCGTAAAATACAAAGATGCTTCCTCCATATGGCTGACCTATAAAGAGGATCTGCATCGCTATCTCCTAAGAAAGGTCAAGGATAAAGAAGTGGCCAATGAGTTGTCATCTGTTATTCTGATGAAGATTTACAAGTCGTGTTGCTCAGATATAGAGGTAAGGAACATCAAGTCATGGCTATATCGGATTGCCCGCAATGCGTTGGTGGATTATTATAAAAAGGCGAATAGCACAAGTCCGAAGATCCCTGAAATAGTTTCCGAAACCGACGAATCCTCGGCTTACCGGGAAGCCGCTCAATTTGTCGAATCACTCATACAACTACTGCCATCTAAATACAGTACGGTTTTAAGGATGTCAGATATTTTGGATATCAAACAAGCGGATATTGCCCGAGAACTCAATCTGAGCTTAACGGCTACCAAGAGCAGAGTACAGCGGGGAAGAAAGCTGCTGAAGAAGAAGATCGTGGAATGCTGTGATATTGAAACGGCTGAAAACGGAACGCTTGTTTCCTTAGCCATTAAAAGTCATTGCACGCCTTTAGCCGCTTGTAACCGCAAAAAAACCAGCTAGATTTTGCGTCTTTTTGAATGCTTGTCAGTCATAGGTAAAAACTACTGACTACAATCAAGCAATAATTCAATGGATGTAAAAGAAGTCGCAAACATTGTTTTTTCGAAACTCCACCAATACATTGTTGACAGCGAATCCGGCAAGGGAAAGGTATTGACCCAGCTTCCGGCAAGTGAAATCGTAGATTTATTAAATGTCGAAAAATGGGTGACAGAAGGTGGTTTTGCGCCAAATGGCGTGGAGGGCTTCTTGGAGGCATATCTGCCGAATACCCAACACATGCACCACCCTCAATACATTGGGCACCAAGTGGCGACACCTAATTTGATGAGTGGGATCGCCGACATGATGAATGGATTGTTGAACAACCCAATGGCGATCTATGAAATGGGGCCTGCCGGGCTGGCTATTGAAAGGGCAATGATTAACTGGCTGCTGAAAAAAGTAGGCTGGTTCAAGGGCGATCATTTAGGCGATTTTCGCTTTTTAGAAAACAATGGCGGTGGCGTTTTAACGCATGGCGGCTCGCTGGCTAACCTCACCGCTCTCTGCGCAGCGCGAGCAGCTATTTCACCCAGTGCCTGGGTAGAGGGAACGCCTCCTGAGCTAGTGGTCTTATGCTCAGAAAATTCACATTATTCTATCGAACGCGCTATTTCCATCCTTGGCCTTGGGAAGAACGCCATTATCCCCATTGCAGTAAATCGTGTCGGGCTTATGAAACCAACCGCCCTGTTGCCCGCATGTGAGCGCGTCAGGGAACAGGGAAAAAAGGTCATGGCTATCGTCGCAAATGCTTGTGCCACCTCTACCGGCTTATACGATCCACTGGATGAAATCGGGCAGTTCTGCGAAGAACATCAAATATGGTTGCATGTCGATGGAGCACATGGCGCTTCTGCTTTAATCTCACCCCAAAAGGCGCATCTGATGAAAGGGATAAAGCGTGCAGATTCCCTCATCTGGGACATGCACAAGATGATGCAAACTTCTGCACTATGCGCTGCAGTTTTACTAAAAGACCAAAGGCGGCTGCATAACAATTTCCAACAGCAAGCGAGCTATTTATTACACGACAAAAAAAAGGTGGGATTTGATTCTATACCCTTCACGATAGAGTGTACTAAATCCGGCATGGGGGTGAAATTATTTTGGGTATTGGCAACAGAAGGAGAAAAAAACATGGCCAATTTTATCGAACACACCTATAACAATACGCTGCAATTTTATGAGCTGATCAATCGGCATCCGGATTTTTATTGTCCTTATTCACCGCAGTCCAATATCCTTTGCTTCTCCTATACCAAATATGGCGCAGACAATGATTTCCAACTAACATTGCGAAACAAAATCGTGGAGCGGGGGAATTTCTACATTACTTCTACCGAACTAAATGGTGTCCGCTATTTACGCCTCGCGGTGATGAATAAACTGACCGCCATGGAGCACATCAAAGCATTGATGGAGGAAATAATTCTTGTTGCCGACAATTTAAAAAGGAAACAAACACCATACGAGATCGAAGAAAACCTTTGAACCATGAGAAAAGAAATAGACCGACTAATCAGAGATTTTGAAGGGTTGTACAGTGGTGACAATTGGGTAGCCGTTGGCATTGCTGACATACTAAACACCATAGATTTTAGCACAGCCATCAAAAAGAATATGGCTAACAGAAACACGATTTTCGAAATCGTCGAACACAGTATGGCTTGGCGAGATTTTCTGATAAAACGCTTATCAGGAGATAATGACTTTAACCTCTTGGCCAATGACCAACTGGATTGGAAAAAGCATGAAGCAATTACTGATACCCAATGGATAAGGGTGGTGGATGAATTCCATCATGGACAAAATCAAATCATCCGTTTACTCCAGCAACATAATGACAAACTGCTCGACAGCATAGTTGCCAAGAGAACTTATGACTTCAGGCACTTGATTAAGGGGGTAATCAACCACGATTACTATCATTTCGGGCAGATAGTCATTTTGAGATAGCGATAATTAACCGCTTAGATATGAGACAAAAGGTAGAAACAAGAGCGATGCTGCCGGAGCATTGGTCGGCTGTTTCGCAAATTTACAAGGAGGGTATTGACACCGGTGTAGCTACATTTGAAAAAGAAATCCCAACTTATGAATCCTGGGATGCGAACCATATCAAAACCTGCAGAATAGTGGCCGTAGTGGATGAACAGATCGTTGGTTGGGCGGCTCTTTCCCCTGTTTCATCGAGATGTGTATACGGCGGTGTCGGAGAAGTTAGTGTTTATGTTGGGAGCGCATTTAGAGGGCATAAAATCGGGGAAGCGTTATTGCGGAAACTAATTTTGGAAAGTGAACAGGCTGGTTTATGGACTTTGCAGTCTGGCGTCTTGCCCGAAAATATAGCCAGCCTTAAACTGCATGAGAAGGTAGGCTTCAGGAAAATTGGATTCCGGGAAAAGATAGGTAAGCTGGATGGTGTTTGGAAAGATAATATCTTACTGGAAAGAAGGAGTCGAGTAGTTGGGGTAACCTAAAGGCCGTAGTGGGTCAGCTGTATGGCTGAGATGAAAACAGCGGCTACTTGCTTTATTTCGCTTGCATCCTCCCCATATTTATGTACGTGGACGCAAGAGCTATTGTCCGGCACCGAATTACTAGTTGCAATTGAAAATTTTTATTCCCCAAACACTTGCTAGAAGCGATCATAAAGCTGTATATTTGCGGTCGATTTTGTAAAAATCGTATTTGGCGCGGTAGCTCAGTTGGTTAGAGCGCATGATTCATAATCATGAGGTCGGCGGATCATACCCGCCCCGCGCTACGAAAGAAGATAATTGGGTTTCACGAACATTCGTGGAACCCTTTTTTGTTGGCATACCTCTCCTTTGACATGTTCTACTTCTATGTATTATATAGCCTAAAAGATGGTCGACTTTATAAAGGCAGCACAGCCGACCTTCCTAAACGCCTCCTCCAGCATAATGCCGGACGTACTATCTCTACAAAACATCGACGACCGTTAATCCTCCTGTATTTCGAAATCTTTCCTGACAGAAAGGCTGCCAGTAAACGCGAGCGATGGGCTAAATCTCTTGAAGGGGCTGTCGATTTAAAACAGATTCTTATCGACAAAAAGCTCTTATCCAAAACCGGAAGACTAATTGACCAATCAGCTTCGTAGAGCGCCCGTACGGGAGGTCGGCGGATCATACCCGCCCCGCGCTACGAAAGAAGATAATTGGGTTTCACGAACATTCGTGGAACCCTTTTTTGTTGCACTAACTCTCTGTAAAGATGTTTTACTTCTATATTTTGTACAACCTAAAGGATGGCCGCCTTTGTAAAAGCACGATTGCTGACTCTTGACCAAATCCACATGGCAAACCACAAAAAGGACATAGAAGAGATTATCAATCGCTACTTCCCTGTTTCCAAGCGTTCAGCTAATGAATTAACAGAACTTGTGGAAGTACAGGCCATCTCCCCTAATACTACTTTCATTAAGGCAAAGTCTTACAACGACTACGACTATTTCCTGCTAAGCGGAATATGCAGAAGCTACATTGAGAACCAAAAAGGGGAAGACGTTTCCATTTCTTTCTTCCAAGGCAAAACAGTACTAACTCCAAATGTCGCCAGAACGTTCCAAAACCGGTCTACTTTAAATTTTGAAGCGATAACAGGCCTTGAGATTGCACGATTTAAAGCGATTGGCCTCGTACAGTTGATGAAAGAAGTACCTGAATTACGCAGTTTCGCCAATGCAGTATTGCAAAAGGAGCTCATCTTGAAATCGAATAAAGAATTGTACAACGCCTCACTCACCGCCAAAGAGCGGCTGATTAAATTCCGAGAGCAATTCGATTCGCTTGAAAACCTCATCCCGCACCCACTCATCGCTTCCTACCTGGGAATCACCAATATTTCTTTAAGTCGACTGCGGAAACAACTGGCACAGAACTAGAAAAGCTCGCCCTAGAGGCTGCTCCAGAATGCTTTTTATCAAATGTTAATGACAGGCTCCGGAAGGCCCTTCATCTTTGTGTAAACGACAAAACAAAGAAAAATGAGAGCCCTCATTCTCATTGCTGTACTAAGCCTGACTGCATCTTGTACTACTCAAAAAGACAAGCCTGCCATGGATAAGCTAGATGAACGACTTCAATCTTTAGTTGACAAGCATAAAACGCCTTCTGTTTCCTATTTGCTTTTCAATAAGGATAGCCTTATACACTCCTTTCAGTCTGGGTATGCCGACATCTCTAAGGAGGAATATGTAACCGAAAACACACGATACTATGGGTTTTCGGTCACTAAAACGTTTACTGCCTTAGCCATACTACAGTTAGCTGAAGAAGGGAAGCTTAGCATCGATGACAGAGTTGAAAAGCACCTTAATGATTTCCCATATCCAGCAGAAATAAGCATACGCCATCTTTTAACGCATACTACAGGGCTGCCTAATCCTTTGCCCTTACGGTGGGTTCATTCTCCGGAGGAAAACCCAACATTTGATCGAGATGCTTTCTTTGAACAAGTCTGCCAACAAAATGCTAAGGTGAAATCCGCCCCAAATGAAAAATTCAATTACTCCAATCTTGGCTATTATTTCCTTGGACGGATCATTGAAACTATTGCTGGCCAACTCTATGAGGACTATATCGAGGAGCATATCCTAAAGCGCCTAGACATTGAAAATGAGACTTTAGGCTTTCAGGTTAACCATGAAAACCCACATGCGGTAGGATATCAAAAAAGATTTAGCTTCATGAATTTCCTACTAGGGTTCCTGATGGATAAGAAACGATTCGTAAATCAAAGAGAAGGCAAGTGGATCTCATTTAACGACATGCTTCTCAACGGCCCTTCACATGGCGGGTTAATCGGAACGCCTACCAGCTTCATGCGGTATGTGCAAGATTTACTGAAGCCCGATGGTGTGCTCTTATCAGCAACTTACAAAAGCATGCTATTTACTGAAAACCAGACCAACTCCAAGCAGGCAACTGGCATGTGCCTATCCTGGTTCAAGGGGCAACTAAAGGGAAACACCTATTACTCTCATGCAGGTGGAGGGGCAGGATATTATTGTGAGATCAGGATCTATCCTGAATTAGGTATAGGCAGTGTTGTCATGTTCAACAGAACGGGCATGAGTGACGAAAGGGCCTTGAATGAATTTGATGCATTTTATCTTAATCAATAGGAGGTCAAAATATATCAACACCCTAAGCTGAAATATAAGAGAACCACTTTTCATCAACAAAAAGAGGCTTCATGGTATTGATCAAGAAGCCTCTTTTCGTTATTAGAAAATCAAATAACACCCTCCCCTAATACTTCCCAGCAAAAGGATAGAAATGCTGATACATAATCCCTACAAAACCACCTTCGATATCGTCGTCAGCCATGGCTTTAGGGTTGGTGTAGGAACGTAAAATCTCTGCGCCCGCTCCTTCCCAGGTAAAGGGAATTGCTCCAGCTTGCACCATGCGTTGGATCGCCATTTCGTGCGCTACATCAGTTGCGTCTCCCATCACATCGGCTAGGATATATACTTCGTAACCATCTTGAATCGCGTCCAGCGCCGTATAGGTTGGGCAGCCCGACGTCCACAAGCCAGTAATCAGTACTTTGCGGCGGCCTGTTTGCCGCACCGCTTCGACCACCGCCGCATTTTGCCAGGCATTAAGCGATACGCGATCAATGTTTTCTACGTCTTCGCCGATCAAGGATTTCACCGATTCTACCGTAGGGCTACTACCGGCCATTTCTACACCAATGGTGGTTTCAATTACCGGGATGCCAAATAAATTGGCCGTCTTGACCATGGCCTGCACATTATTCATCATAATGTCTTGGTCAATATTTTGGACCACATCGATCAGGTCTTGCTGCCAGTCAATTAGCAGCACCACCGTGTTTTCTGAAGTCAATAGATTATCTGCTACCGGATTCTTAGGAACGAAATTGGCAGCCGGGTTACTGGCTTGCCCTACACTTAGCAAAGGCAGGGATAGCAACAATGCGAAAAGAATGATTGATACCTTATTCATGGTAAAGAGATTGATTAGTGTTTTGAAAAACTATAATTCACACCGAATAGCATTTCGGTGTTCGTTTGCTCAATTGGTTCCACCGTTTGGTGGTTATAGTAGGTTTGATGAGTGATGTTGACCGAGAACCTCGGGGTCAGCAAAAAGTGCAGCTGCAGCAAATTCCCCCCTCCCCAAAAATCAGTTGTTCGCGCGGAGTGATAAGAGGTTAATTCCCAACGAAGCCGTAGGCGGTCTCCGACTGGCAAGCTAACTCGCAGCAAACTTCCCAAACCAACCGCGGCATGTTGTAACTCTATTTGGTACTTGAAATTCAAGTAGCCCGCAAAGACATGTAATTGCACAAAATCCTCCCCTCTTCTCGGGCGAATATTCCACCCTAAACCCGCTCCCGATAGTGAGGAATGATCAATCCGATAGGAAGCTGCATAACCTACAACAGCATGTGCGCTGAAATACCAACGATGGTCTGGTTGAGATTGAAACAGGCCGTTGATCCACAGATCATCCTTCACAGTAAATCCGTTCACTCGCAAAAAGTGATAGGACACCGACAAGCCCGCGTGAAATGATCTATTATCCAAGAGCAACGCTCCATTGGGCATCACACTAAGCTGACTTAAATTGCCAGTCTGCCAACGTCCCAGTAAGCCTATTTGGCCATTCACCTGAAGCGTATCGCCAACTAGATTGGCCGAGCCCTGTCCAAATGCGGATACCAAGCTCCATTGAAGTGCAATGAGTAGCAATAAGCCTCTGAGTTTCAAAAATGCGTATACACAAGATTTGTACATACAAGTATTTGTTGAAAAAAATTAACTGCTTAGTTGGGATCGTCCAATTTCTTTGATGCGTTCTATACTCCGGCCCAAAGCCATATCATTGGTGTGAATGGATCCCCCTTGTGTAACAATAGGGTGCCGCTGTGGCTTGGCCATCAATAACACGAAGGCACTATCCGTTGAAGCCGTAATTTCCAGTAAGCCATCATTATTTTCCAGTATGCTGAGATGTTGTAAAGGCAGCTCCTCTTCATACAAACGCAAGGCTCCTCTTCGTGGGAAAACAAACCCTGTAGTTTGGCCAACCGGCGTTTGAACCCGGAAGGTTTCATTTGCACCAAGCCGTACATCCAGATAAGTCATATCGTAGGGCAAACGAAGTGGTGATTGATGCCCCTTGTAGCTGCCCACTACCACTTTAACCTTATCAACTAGAGGTAATTCCTCGGGTTGAATATTCTGGTATTCAACGGCACTCTCTTCCAAATCCGGAGGCAATTGCAACCACAATTGATGGAGTGTCATATCCCATGTCTCTCCCGAATCCTCCTTCTTGACATAGTTTTCCTGGTGCCATACCCCTCCACCGGCACGGATCCACTGCACACCGCCGTCTCGGATGGTATTATCGTGCTTGGCAGAATCGTCATGTACCAGATTAGCCCCCTCAAAGTAAGTGATGATGCCAATTCCCGAATGCGGATGCATGCCAATAAACAGGCCATTATCACTGCGTTTCATCGTGCCGGCATCGAAAAAGGCAAAAGGGGCTAGCTCTTCCCTGGTTTCGGGATAGATGATGTATTGTATTCCCTTTCGTGGGGATTGGAGTTTTTTGATCTTTCTTTTAATTACCATACAATATTTGTACATACAAATGTATGGTGATTTTTCGAACTTTGCAACCCTTCTCATAAAAAGCTGCCTCGCGGTACTGTTCCAAGGAGTGAAACGCTAGCTCAGATTCCGGTACTGCGTCGGGCTCATCCCTGTCTTTGACCGGAAGATCTTACTGAAGTGTTGTGGGTATTCGAAGCCTAGATCATAAGCGATTTGACTAATGGGTTCCTGCGAAGCCAGCAGCTTGTTCTTTGCTTTATTGATCAGGAAGCCGTGGATGTGCTCTTGCGCATTGCGGCCCGTTTCTTTCTTGAGCAAATCGCTGAGATAATTAGGAGACATATTCAATTGCTCGCCGCAGTACTGTACGGTTGGCACACCCGAGAAAAGAGGTTGGTCTGAGTGGTAATAGTCCCGCAATAGTTTCTCGAAATTACTAACCGCGTCTTTACTCAGGTTTGAGCGGGTGTAAAACTGCCGATCATAGTATCGGGTACAGTAATTGAGCAGTAACTCGATATTGGAGACGATCAACTTCTGGCTGTGCTGATCTATATTCTGATTGTACTCCCGCTCGATCTTGCCAACGATATCATACACCGAGGCTTTCTCATCGTCTGACAAATGAAGGGCCTCGTGCACTTCATAAGAGAAAAAGGTATACTGATCGATACTCGACCCCAGAGGTGATTGGCGAATCAAGTCGGGGTGAAACAAGAGCATCCAGCCCTCGGCGGCATGATGCTCTTTGTCGCCATCAAATGAAAGCACCTGCCCCGGGCTGGTAAACACCAGCGTACCTTCGTGAAAGTCGTAGGAGTTTCGGCCATACCCCAAGGTGCCACTGAACCCATCCTTCAGCATAACCTGGTATAAATCATTTACGAACCGTACCTCTCGTAAATCCGGTTTCATGGCTTCGCCAGTAAAGCGAATAACCGACACCAAGGGATGCTTAGGCTTCGGAAAGCCCACTAGGTCGTGTACTTGGGTAATACTCTCGATCCGAAATAGCTCACTCATGCTTTCATCTTCGATACTCAACAAAATACAGTTTTCTTGCGGACCATGCCTAGTGCTAGAAGCGGACGCCCGTCAATTCCTCCGAAAGTTTCCATAGACGCTGGGCCGCCTCTTGATCCTGTGCCCGGTCAGTGGAGTTCACCTTAATCGGTGCTCCATGCATTTCAAAGAATCGAGAAGGCCCGAAATAATCACCAGAAACTGCTGTTGGATCAATGGCCGCCCGGAGCGTAGGCAACGCGCCTTGATCGGGGCCTTGCGAGAAAACCGGGTTCAGGAAACGGAATAAGCCTGAGTGCCGCTGTAAGTCAGTCCTTGTCCAACCAGGATGTGCCGCCGTTGCAGCCGGGCCGGAACCGTTTTGGTAACGACGGGCCAGCTCATAGACGAAATAAAGGTTAGCGATCTTACTATCGCTGTAGGCTTGCATGGTTTTGTATTCCCGGCTTTCCCAATTGACATCCGAGAAATCGATATTCCCATTTCTATGGCCAAGACTAGACACCGCCACTACGCGTGAATCTTTGGTTTGCTTCAGTAAAGGCATCAACTGACCGGTTAGTGCAAAGTGGCCAAAGTGATTGGTCCCCATTTGTATCTCTAGTCCATCCGCCGTTTTGGCATAAGGACACATCATTACTCCAGCGTTGTTGATCAAAATATCCAGCTGGTTGAAGTCCTGCAAGAAGCCCGTGGTAAACGCCTGAATAGAGGAAAGATCGGAAAGATCGAGTGCCCGCACTGATACATTCGCCTGTGGAAATTCACCGCGGATTTCATCTGCTACGGTCTGTCCCTTTTCCTGGTTGCGCACCGCCATAACCACCTGGGCGTTTTTAGCGGCTAATACGCGAGCCGTTTCTTTGCCGATACCACTAGTTGCGCCGGTGACAATGACTACGCGTCCTTGTTGATCAGGGATATTATTGTTACTCCAATTTGACTTTGCCATAGTTATTCACATTTATTGCAAGCAAATTTCGGCTCCCCGAACATCAATGGTGTATACAAATTCCAGATGCTTGAATACCTATTACTGATTGGCGTGCAGAGAACCTCTTGAGTATCTATCTTGTTGAGCATAACGAACCGAAGTTGTCTAACGTCAATTTCAATACCCCAAACCATGTTCTTCAAGCAATTCGGCGGAAGCGTCACCGATGAACTCACTTCGCTCTACGCACAATCACCCAATTGGCGCGACGGTCACTTCCAAAACCTGGAAGAAACCGACATGAGTGGCAATCTACTGGACCTCCCCCGCATTATCTACAAGCAACTATCAAATCGCCAGGGGCGGGAACCGAAGCAGCCACTACCGGTACAACCTTTCGACAAGGAAGCTTTCCTCGCACCATCTTCAACGGCCAAGATGATCTGGTACGGCCACTCGGTGGTTTTGCTACGCATCAACAACAAGACCTTGCTCATCGATCCGATGCTCGGGCCGAATACAACACCGATCGCACCGATGCCAACCCGCCGGTTTTCGGAGAACACATTAGAGCTTATTGACCAATTCCCGGAAATCGATCTGGTATTGCTTACTCACGACCACTATGATCACCTGGATTTGGCCAGCATCCGAAAGCTAAAGAGTAAAACCAAGCAGTATTTTGTTTCCCTTGGCGTGAAACGTCACCTCGTAAGTTGGGGCGTTGACGCCAAACGCATCACCGAATTCGATTGGTGGGACATGCAGCCGCTCGGTGATATGGCGATCAGTTTTACACCAACGCGCCACTTCTCGGGCCGCGGCCTCACCGATCGCTTCAAAGCCCTCTGGGGGGGATGGGTCTTCCAAACAGAAAAAGAAAACATCTGGTTTAGTGGCGATGGCGGTTACGGGGATCACTTCGCAGAAGTTGGCCGCCGATTCGGCCCGTTCGATTTTGCCTTCATGGAATGCGGGCAGTACAACGACGATTGGCACCCCATTCACCTCTTTCCACACGAAGCCGTGCAAGCGGCTCAAGATGCCGGGGTAAAGAAAGCGATGCCGGTCCACTGGGGTGGTTTTGCACTTTCGTACCACCACACATGGAAAGAGCCCGTAGAGGATTTTGTGGCCGCTGCACAGGAAAACGAATTACCGTATCTGACACCGAAACTAGGGGAGTTATTTACCTCTTCTTCGGCTGATTCTGAGCCGTGGTGGCGAGGGTATGAGTAGATAACCCACCCTCGTACCCTCCCTTAAAATGGAGGGATGATCCGTTTAGGTGAGTCACTCCAGAAATAGGCTCTTTGCTCTTGGTGTTTGTACTTTCTTTCACGCCGAAAGAAAGTACCAAAGAAAGAGCGCTCCTATCGCCTCTACTCACCTCCGTAGTCTTTCGCTGGAAACCGCGGGCCTTGGGAAGCACTTTGAAGAGCTCTTATCATTTAGATACTCTCTTTCTACTTTAATCGGTGGAAAAGTAAACCCCACTGTTTAAGGCGATTGCCCACTCCGCTTAAGGCGGATCGGACAACCAGACTTCTACGGTGGCGCCGGCTAGCGGAGGGCCAAAACACAAGAAGCTAATGATAAGCTTAGGTGAATCACTTCAGAAAGAATCCATTCTAAAGTTTCTCTTGATAAATCGCGAAGTTTTCGATGTCGAAACAAACGAAAATTACTTCCCGGATTTTATCCGTGTTCCAAGACTGGACGGTGTCGATTGCTATAGCAGCCGCTCTCCTTTTTGGGAAACGATAAACGCCTGTACTGATATTTGGGAAAGCGATTGTTTGAAGGCCATGCTCTTCGGCCAGGCGGAGGCTATTCAAATAACAGGATCGGAGCTTACTATCTTCATCGGACTTTCCTTGATTCCAAGTTGGGCCTACGGTATGGATCACTTTCTTTGCCGGTAAACGCCCAGCAGTAGTAACGACCGCTTCGCCGACTGGGCAACCACCTTGTCGGTTGCGTATCTGCATGCATTCCTCCAAGATAGCAGGGCCGCCCGCCCGGTGAATAGCGCCATCAACGCCTCCCCCGCCAAGTAGCGACGTATTTGCTGCGTTTACAATGGCATCAACCTCTTGCTGGGTGATATCCCCTTGAATTAAGCTAATCTTCATTTTTCTTGTCTTAGCTCTACAGTTTCTTCCAATAGATCACCTTATCGTCTCCTTCGGTCCAGAAATCGCGGATGACGGCTTCCTTGGTATAATTCAGGTTTTCATAGAATTGTCTGGTCAACTGGAAGTCCGCGGTCCCTGATGTCTCGACGATCAGGATTCTTTGCCCGTTTTGCCGGAGGTGATTCTCAATAAAGGCCATCATCGCCCGGCCTGTTCCTTTACCCTGGATATCACCCCTTACCCCAATGGCGTACAGGTTGTAGGTGCCTTCCGTCAGTTTCTCGGGTGCACAATAAGCAATAGCAATGGGCTGATCATTTTCCGTAGCGGTAAACCAAACATCTTCTGTCGCCGGATTACTGAAGTAGTCGGCAATCATATCATCCAGCATTTCTGTGGGAAACAATTCAATCGAGTCCAAGACTTCTTTTAGTGCTTCCATATCGCTCTCTACGACCATTCGAACATTATCCATCCTTCTTATTAATTATCTTCTGTGTGTATTAGGCATTCCGAATCAATTCATTTTTGACTGCACCATCTTGGAAGTTACCATCGATTTGTGGAATAATTCGCTTGAGTTCATCCGATAAAGCTAAATCATCGAGAAGAATGGGCTCCATTGGGCGAGCAATCAGGTCGTATTGATCCAAGCGAGGCTCCTGCGTGCGATGAACATCGAGAAAATCAAAAGCAAAGAAGCCTTTGCGGGCATAGGTGAGCCAGTCGGAGAAATCGCCATCCTCCTTCGTCATCAAATCTGCAGCGATGCTTTCATCCAAGCGGTCGATATGCTCTCTTAGTTCCATATACCACTCGTAGGAAAGCCCGACTACTTCCGGAACTGGTGCGTCCATGATAGCCGTGAAAACGCCTAGTTGGCCAACCCGGTCTACTCCGATCCAATCCAACTCATGATAGACCGGACCATGCGTCATTATGCCTAACCAAATCTCTTTGTCCATAGTTAGTAAGCAGGTGTTTTGTTGACATCATCCATCAACTCATTCATCTGTCATTCCATGACTTTGTTACCTATACATGACGCGAAGTGGTTTGGGATTTTCTCAAACCGCATCGGTCAGTATATCAAAGCTTTAGTGAGCAGGATAAGTTCCCAAGTCCACTACTGACATGTAGTCAACACCTCTTTTTTACTCCTTATATGATGAAAATTGGCTGTCGATTAGTGCAGGGCTGGCACCAGTACGCCGCCGACCAATGCACCTACCGCGTAACCAATAAGCACATCGGTCGGGAAGTGTTTGCCGGCCTTAACGCGGAGGAAACCCGTAATGGCAGGAATGGAAATAGAAGCGCCCCATACCCATGGCTTCCAATCGCTATTCGGGTAATACTGACTGAAGGTTTGCGCCGTAAAAAAGTACATGGCTGTTGTCATGGACGTGTGGCCCGAGAAAAAGGATTGCCGAGTATGATTGCTTCGGCGCATCTGCATCGGGAAAGCTAGTAGATCATTATTATACATGAACGGGCGAGGACGGCGGGCTACTCGCTTGGTGATATTGGTTAGGCCCCAGGTCATGGCGAAGGTTTCGAGAAACATGACCGCATGAGTGCTACGATCATCATTAGTAGCAGGCCGATTGAAGGTAAGTATCAGCGGTGGCAAGAGCGAAGTACTCAACAAGATATCCGAAAAGCGCTTTGCACTGCGCGACGACTGCCGGGTGGCCCATCGATCGAAACCAAATGCAAAGTTAGCAGGAGTGCTATACAGTTCTTTAATTCGATCTTCTGCAGGTGCGGGGAAGTCACGCATATAGAGAAAGCCTGCACTGGAGAGCGCACCGCCGGTCCCCAACAGGGCAATTTCCGTCGGTGTATTCAAGCTATACTGTGCGCTAGTTGGGTTGGATAAAACGACTATAACTAGAGCAATAAAGAGTGTGCGCGCGTACATCAGAAACATGTCTTCGATTATGGTTTTCAGGCCGATTGGCCGCCCCCTGAGGTGGCATTCAAGGGAGCATCTTATTGGTACGTTGCCGGAAAGATAAGGCAGCCTTTTGGGCCGTCCAAAGCCCTTAGCAGTTTCCTTGCTTTTATGCTCTTCTGCTAGCAAAATATTCGCACAAACACACCATACATCTAGTGAATCGCCTCAACGCGAATTCGTCGTTGCTGGAAGGAAAACTCCTCACCAACCACCTTACCTCTTAGCGCTTGCCCGATAGGGGAATTCATCGAAACGCAATAATACGTGACCCCTTCTAATGGCAACTTCCCTAGGCCGATGGCCAGGTAATACGTCCCATTATTGGTAGATACCAAGCTACCCGGCTCGGCCTTCTCGCAGGATTTATCCGGGTCAATTTGGGACAAAGCCTGCTTTACTGCATTGGCCTCAAAGAGCTGTGCCTTGCTCTTTTCTTCTTCCATCTGCATCATCGCGCGGCCGGTCTCGTACTTATCGCCGACACTGCTTTTGGTTTCAGCGTTGCGGGATTCCTCGACTACTTGCAAGCGCGCTTCGATCCGTTGGATCCGTTCATCAATCCGTTGTCGGCAGGCTGCAAATAAGGCTCGTTTTATCGCCTGTTTATCCTTCATTTCTTCTCTCTTATCACGCTTATCCAAAGAATCAGTTTCTGTTTGGCCTGTCGACTTTGGAATCAAAAGTCTTCTGAGATCCTAAAGCCTTGCTGATAGATAGATTCGTAGGCTATCACTACCTGGATGTCCAACTGGGCCATGGAATCCAATGGCCAGCTGAGCAGGTTATAGGATTTTTCCGGTTTTAGAATAGAGGATTCTGCCAAATACCACATTTGAGAGACTTGCCCTGTGAGTCCCCGATTCTCGACAACAGGCGTCCAGGGGTTCTGCACATTGGCGTCTATTTTTTCGCCATCCATCGTCACATAGAATTCCTTGATGATGGCCGGTCCCAGCCCGTCGTTAGATAAGCGAATGGTCTTGGTTTGATTATGCGCTACAGTTTCAAAATTGAGCAGCGGTTTTACCGACAGGCGATTGTGTCGGCGTTGTTCAAAGCCTTGCCAAATTGAAATCACCACCGCCAATGTTGCAATAGTGATGGCGATTAGTGATTGCAGGTTTTCATGTTTCATAATTACTCTTTCTTCTTCAAGAGGCTGGCGCTAATCGCTCCCGCTATACCTCCAGCTACTCCGCCACCGACAACAACCGGGCTACCATGCCCAAGTAATTTCAATACAACGACAACCACAATGGCAACCACAATAGCTATTGTGGCGATCAATAATAAAGGCTGATTTTTCATTTTCCGATCTTTTGTTCTGGTGACTGAGAAACAATTCGCGCCCGACCACTTCCGCTTTACTTAGTAAATGTAAGTGTTTAAGCCGGTGCAGCGACCGATCAGATCTTCTAAAGTTGAC
>SPJK01046043.1_pt1 | contig 15841 bp, 12 predicted proteins | sample 3741771 | NCBI WGS metagenome assembly SPJK01 (sample SAMN10925997, study PRJNA522277) | cold seep metagenome | isolation source: Elba SIP-enriched marine methane seep metagenome, extraction at timepoint T2 | place: Italy: coast of Elba, Mediterranean Sea | reverse complement strand
GAACAACAGGAAGGCGGCATTATCCGCTGTAAACGTCAGGACCTGAGTCAACCGGAAATTAAAAATCATTTGAACAGCGGAAAAAAGGTGCAGAAATTATCCATTAGCTGGGCTGACCGAATCGCATTTATCATTGATGAGAATCTGGCCATTAAACGCTTACGTTTCCTGGATCTGGTCCAAGACCAACTCAGTGAATACGATGCTGAAAATGAACAGGAGCAATTTGACGTAGACTTTTCTATAATGTCATTGGAACTCACAGGCTTTTTACCCCGTCTATTGGAGTTATTCGGAGGCGAAAACCGGTATTAATCATTGATACTCCATGCCACAAAGATTGATTCCTTAACTTGTCGTAGCAGATCAATCTAAACACTACACCCGGCGGAATTTGGGTGAATAGTTACTAATCAAATTATAATATTTATGAATTCAGTCCAGTCATATGTTCGTATCTTACAGACTCTGTTGTTTTTGATTTCCTGTAATGCCACATCGGCTACCTATGTTATGCCCTTACATCAAGGTGACAGCCTAATCGGCGACGACCCTGAAAAACCGTTTTTCACCAAAGCACGGCAGGAAGACACACTATTAGATATTGCCCGGCGCTTTAACCTTGGCCAAAATGAAATTGTCTTATTAAACCCTGATGTGGATCGCTGGTTACCCGGAGAAGGCACCAAGGTACAGATCAATAACAGCCGCATTTTACCGGACAGCCCTAAAAACGGCATGACTCTGAATTTACCTGAATACCGGCTCTATTATTACCATACCGCACCGGAATACGGGCTTTCATTAGTTGCAACTTACCCGGTCAGCATCGGACGGCAGGATTGGAATACCCCATTAGGCAAAACCAAAGTGATTGCCAAAACCAAAGACCCACAATGGCGGCCACCGGAATCGGTAAAAAAGGAACATGCGGCACGCGGCGACATTTTGCCTGATGTAGTGCCCGCAGGCCCGGATAATCCATTAGGACAATACGCTATGCGATTAGGCATACCCGGATATTTAATTCATGGCACCAATAAACCTTATGGGGTGGGTATGCGCGTCAGCCATGGTTGTGTGCGCATGTATCCGGAAGATATTGAGAACATGTTTCCGGATATCAAAATAAAAACCCCGGTATATATTGTCAATCAACCCATTAAAGTAGGGTGGTTGAACGATACCTTGTATATTGAAGTCCACCCGCCTTTGGAAGACGAGCACCAGAACTATGAGGAACTATTAGAGAGTGCTTTGAATTTAATTGAAAAAGCCAATGACAATCAAATTCCGGTGGTCAACGGAGCAGCCTTAAAGAAAGTGTTAACCGAACATACCGGTATACCTACAGCGATCTATACCCGCCCACAAAATGAAACAGCAAATGAAAACGACACAAAAAAACCCGATGCTGAAACAGCAACCGGGTTTTTTTAATGATCGCCGAATGAATTACTTCATCATGCTTTGTTTAAACATACGATCCAGCTTTGTATTGGTATCTTCTGCATAAGTGGCAGCCATATTCGCTGCTGATTCAGCAGCAGCCGCTTGTGCTGCAGCCTGATCAGCCGCAACTGCAGCCTGCGCTGCAGCGGCATTTGCTGCTGCCACATCAGAAGAAACTTTAGAAACCTGGGCTTTTAAAGTATTAATTTGTGACTGTAAGGCGGTAACATCGGAATTGGTCGCGCAACCAGCCGATAAACCTACCAACCCCAATACCGCTACTGCTTTTACTATTTTAATCATCTTGTTAACTCCTTACTAAAATAAACAAATAATAATACCGACTTGACCTTGATTTTTGAGGTTCTTTGTTAATCATAACAGATAACCAAGTTTATGAAACAATTAATCTCAATCTTTAGCTCAAATTTAAGCTAAATATCATTGCACAAAATGCAAGTCTCTTCATGTTAGAAAAAAATGTAAACAACTATCTAATTTCAACCACCATGCCTTTTTCGATCCAGCGATCCAGGCGATCTATTTGTTTATTGGTCAAAGCCACACAACCGTGTGTCCAATTAGTCATAAAGTGAATCTTTTCGCTACCTTTCCCCAAACCATGTATACCGACTTGGCCACCCAGCCGTGTATATTGCGGTGGCCTGCTATTGTTATGGTGCGCGCTGACGATGGAATTATAGGTGACTTTGTTGATCATCCCGGTATTTAAGCCGCGCTTGGCATTATCTATAGAGGGATAATCAAAACCATAAAAAATATGATATTTACTTTTTCGGTTGATCCAACTGATTTTATAATGGCCCACTGGCGTCACATCGTCACCGACCCGGCGCTTAACCCCTACCCCGCCCCGGCCGGTAGCAATATTATTAAAAACTTCCAAAGTCTCGCCACCTTGCTTGACCTTCAACAAATCATTTTTGGTGTCAATCAGTAACCAGACTTCGTTATTAGCCCATAAAGAGGGGGTAAAACAAGTCAAACCCAACAGAAAAATCAACAAACGCATACTAGAGTAATGATAAAATAAAAAACTTAGAGTGGTGACGATTCGATTCAATTAGAATCTCTTATCCAAGATATACATTCGCAATCCTATACAAAACCAGGTATTAAAATGCAAATTTCCGCTATTAATAGTCAACCTTTCCAAGATCAAAAACCCGGAACATCCGGATTACGTAAAAAGGTTAAAGTCTTCCAACAAGACCATTATTTGGCTAATTTCGTTCAATCGATTTTTGACAGCCTGGAAGGTTTTTCAGGAAGATCGCTGGTATTAGGAGGCGACGGCAGGTATTTTAACCGCGATGCAATACAAATAATAATAAAAATTGCAGCCGCCAACGGTTTTGGCGAATTGATCATCGGTCAGGGCGGATTACTTTCTACACCGGCAGCCTCGCATTTGATCCGTAAATACAAAGCCTTCGGCGGTCTTATTTTGTCCGCCAGCCACAACCCGGGAGGACCGGATGAGGATTTTGGCATTAAATATAATATCGGTAATGGTGGTCCGGCACCTGAAAATTATACCGATGCATTTTTTGCCCGTAGCCAGATGATTGATCAATACAAACTGGCTGACCTGGATGACATCGATTTGGATAAAACAGGCCGAATAACAGTGGATGGACTTAACATTCATGTCATCGACCCGGTTGACGATTATGCGCAATTAATGGGTGAAATTTTTGATTTTAAGTTAATGTCTAAAGCCTTAAAAGATAAATTAATCACCCTGCGTTTCGACGCCATGCACGCAATTACCGGCCCGTATGCAACACGTATATTAGAAGATATACTCGGCGCTGATAGCGGCTCGGTAATTAATGCCACGCCGTTAGAAGATTTTGGCGGTCATCATCCTGACCCGAATTTAGCGCATGCCAAAGAACTTGCTGAATTAATGTTTAGTTCAGCATCGCCGGTTTTTGGTGCCGCTTCCGATGGCGACGGTGACCGGAATATGATTGTAGGTAAAGATGTTTTTGTTACTCCTAGTGACAGTTTAGCGATTATGGCAGCTAATGCACATCTGATTCCCGGTTATAAAAACGGCATTGCCGGTGTTGCCCGTTCGATGCCAACTAGCCAGGCTGTTGACCGGGTAGCAGAAAGTTTCGGCTTACATTGTTATGAAACACCGACCGGGTGGAAATACTTTGGTAATCTCTTGGATGCCGGAAAAATCACCTTATGCGGCGAAGAAAGCTTTGGTACTGGTTCCGATCATGTGCGTGAAAAAGATGGTTTATGGGCGGTATTATTCTGGCTCAACCTGCTAGCTATTAAGCGCCAACCGGTAAAACAAATCGTTGCACAACATTGGAAAAAATTCGGACGTGATATCTACTGTCGGCATGATTATGAAGCCATAGAGCTGAACATTGCCAATGAAATTGTCGATCATCTGCGCAACAAATTGCCGGATTTAGCGGGGTAAAGTTTTTCCGGTTATACTGTGAAATATGCCGATGAATTTAGTTACCAGGACCCTGTGGATAACAGCATCAGTCATAATCAGGGTATACGCATCGGTTTCGAAGATGGTTCACGCATTGTATTCAGGCTTTCAGGCACCGGCACGGTCGGCGCAACACTGCGCATATATCTGGAAAAATATGAACCGGATGAGAATCAACATGGACAAGATGCGCAACAGGCCCTTGAAACCCTGATCGAGATAGCCGAGCAGTTCTGCGAAATCAAGAAAAGAACCGGCCGTACTGCACCAACGGTAATCACTTAAAATTCCGCATCAACGATAATCTTGACCGGAAGCCTGTAATCTGCAAACCTGCAGGCTACTGTCCGGTCTAATTTCAAGTTGTGTGTTTTTTTATTTCGTTCAGCTAAGATTCAGCTTCAATACCATATCATTAGCTTATACTGATTATGAGCTACAAATGAAACTAAAGCGGCGAATTATCCTGATAATTTGGATATTGTGTTTAAGCGGCTGCCAAGAACCGGGACCACAAATCAGCAAGCTGCCCGACAATGCGGTCATTTTAGCATTTGGCGATAGTTTGACTTACGGAACCGGAGCCGGTTCAGATAGGGACTATCCCGCAGTTTTATCAACATTAATCGACCGGGAAGTGATCAATGATGGCATTCCGGGTGAACTAAGTCTACAGGGTCTTAAAAGATTACCTGAAGCATTGGAGCAATATCAACCGGATATACTCATTTTAATACATGGCGGTAATGATTTGCTGCGGGGGCGTTCTCAACAAAGTCTGAGAGCTAACCTTGGCGAAATGATTCGAATTGCACAAGCTCGACAAATTGATGTATTGTTATTGGGAATCCCGGTACCGCGATTATTTGTATTGGAAAGTGCAGCGATTTATGGAGAACTTGCATCTGAATTCCAGATACCGGCCGACCTTGAAACGCTACCATCGATTTTAAGTGACAATAGTCTAAAATCAGACCAAGTTCATCCAAACGATCAAGGTTACCAACGGTTGGCGGAAAAGATCCGGAAGCTATTACAACATGCCGGCGCGATTTAAATTTAACATTTACCGTTAGTTTAAGGCAATAACATCGACTAAAGAATCACTATTGCTACACTAGTTCTCTTGAATTTTTTGTTTTTAATGAGGTCATAGAGTTTGAATTTTTCAATGCAACAATTAACTCACCCTAACCGGCTGAACTATAAAAAGGAAATAAATTGAAAACCTCTCTTGCCATAACTACCACCGGTCTGCTGTTCAGCACTGCTGTGGCGGCTTTTGATTATGGCGACCCGACCCCGAATGAACAGGCGCATTTGGAAGCGATTAACCATGCCCGCATGGCGCCTCTGGATGAAGCCAATCGCTTGGCAATTGACTTATTTGAAGGAATTACCGAAGGTTCGATCAGTGCTGAACCGGTCCAACCCTTAAGTTTCAATGCTTCCTTAACCGAAACCGCCAGGGAACATAGCCGGGATATTTTATTTAGAAATTTTTTCGGTCATGAAAACCCGGACGGCGAAACCCCATTTGACCGGATTATGGCCGGCGGGTATTTATACCGTTCAGCAGGGGAAAATATCGCGATTTATGGCACAACTGGCTTTTTAGACCAAGAAATTACTGCTTTGAAACTACATGATAATTTGTTTATTGATCAGGATTATCCGGATCGCGAACATCGCGTCAACATACTGGTACCGGATTTCAGGGAAATCGGAGTTGGTCTGGCCGATGGCAACTGGCAGCAAGGTGAAAAAACCTATAACGCCCAAGTGGTCACCACCAATTTCGGCTTACGCGAGGACAGCTTGCCTATTCTATTAGGCGTAGTTTATGACGATGAAAACAAAGACTCTATCTATCAGGCTGGAGAAGGCACACCTGATATCAGCATAGAGGTTTTACAAACCGAAGATGATTCACTCAGCGCTACGGCAGGTGGCTATGGCTTGGAATTGATGCCAGGTCATTATATCGTTACCTTCAGTGATGAAAACTTAGGCAGTGTTGCTAAACCGGTTAAGATTGGAAGTCAAAATGTCAAAATTGATACTCTATTAGCTGAATTCAAAAATCCTAAAGCGGTTTCACAATGCGCATTGTTAAGTGAGCAGCACTTATTGGCGCCTTGCCTTATGGAAAATGGGCAACACTATGTCGCAGACTTTGGCCTTATAGAGTCTAATGATTCCAAATATGAATTATTATCCGTTAAAAGTTATCCTTTAACAGGGACCAAACAATGTGCAATCATTGACCGCCGGACACAAATAGCCCACTTCCCTTGCGTCACCTTCAATGAGCAACAATATTGGGCGGATTTCCAACTCACCGACTCAAGCCCAAATACCCCCGCTGAAATAGAATTACTTGATTTTGGCTTGCTATGAGTCTCGATCAACTCCAGTTTATCAAATCAAAGCTTAACGCAAAAGTTTGATCCAAAGTACGTTTATTTACAAATAAAACCATTCTACTCCCCCCATAAAGCCAGCTGACATTTAGCGCTAATTATGTTAGCTTTACACTTCCCTTAAACCACAACAAACAAGTGAGTGAAGGTTTACAAGAAAAATTCAATGTATTCTCATATGAAGTAGCGATCAGTCGATGAATATCGCATATGGACAAACAAAACACCTTGAACGGTCGGAAGCGACTTTAAAAACTCACATCGATTTTAGTAAAGCGATGGCGAAAACATTATTCAGCAACTAAAAGACGCCATGAAACCACATCAACAAGCTCATTACGTTCAATTAATTTTCGGTATCTATTTATTAATCATTACTCAATCTGCCTTAGCTAAACAAGAACTCAACATTAATGCAGAAGGTGTACTTTTACATGGTTATGATCCAGTTGCTTATTTTGTTCAAAAAAAACCGATGTTGGGCTGGTCTACTTACCAGGCAAACTATCGTAATGGCATCTTCTATTTTATCTCGGCAGAAAATCTAACCTTATTCTTGGAAAACCCGGATCATTATGCCCCCGCTTATGGAGGTTTTTGTTCTTATGGGGTGCGCATGGGAAAAAAGTTTGATATCGACCCTCATAGCTGGACAATAGTCGATGGGGTACTTTACTTACAACTGAATCAAGCTACGCAGTTGGTCTGGAAACAAAACATCCAATCCAATATATCGATTGGAAATCAAGTCTGGTCAGAAATCCGAACCATGTCGATTTCAAAATTATAAAAATAATATCACACCTTATTTGCTATTATTAATGATTTAACCGGTATGGAAGTAATGTACAGACTGTGTTCCCCAATTCCGTATTATCTCTTGTGTAGCTATGAATCCGGGTGAGATAGGTCCTAAATCAATCCATGGAAAGTTTATCAGCCTGTTGATAGCCTTAGCGGTAATCCCGGTTTTAATTACTTTGACCGCGATTGAATGGATGCGTTACCAGGACTTTAACAACAAGCAACAAGCCAAGCTAGAACAAATCACCGCCACACAATCTCTTTTACTTGCTGAACCCTTGTGGAATAAGGATTGGGACCAAATCAGCCTGAATACAGCAACATTGATTGCAGACCCTGAAATCAATGCTATCAGAATATTCGACCAGAATCACAAAACCGTATTTGCTTATGGTAGCAATAAAAACAATCAACATCTCAGCAAAAAACAATCCATCAGCTTTGCAGATGATGCTTCCATCCATCCCATCGGCTATATAGAAATCAGCTTATCAGACGATAATATCACCAGCAGTATCAAACAGCGACTTTATGCTAGAGGTTTGATGGTTGGTATTTTTTTATTCATCGTTATCTGCGCCTATATTGCTTTGCAATATACTGTCGGCCGGGCATTAAAAAAACTATTGTTCTCAATAAAAAAAGCGGAAGAAAAAGGCGTTTTAACCCCTGTAGACTGGCAAAGTAACGATGAATTGGGGCAGATTGTCAAAGCTTATAACGCCATGCTCAGAAAACAAAAAAAAGACGCGGCTAATTTACGTGAAGCGCAAAACTTATTGGAACAAAGAGTTGCAGAACGAACCTTGTTACTTCGGCAGGAAATCTCCACACGTAGAGAAGCGGAATGGAAGTTACGAAAACAGGAACAGGAACTGAAAACCTTCTTGAACGGCGTTCCAGTCATGCTATGGATGCTGGAACCTGATGGTAAAACGATGCGCTTTAATGAAAGCTGGTTAAAATTTACCGGCTTAACGCACCATCAGGAGATACACAGGAATTGGAACGGTGCGGATATCCATCCTGACTATCGATACCAATGCATGCAGGTTTATCGTAGTAGTATTAGTCAAAAGAAACCCTTTAGTCAGGAATATCTGAAACAAAACGGCGAAGGCCAATATCGCTGGATTTCCGAATCAGGTTTACCACGTTATGACGATAAGAATAATTATTTAGGTTATTTTGGTATCTGTATTGATATCACTGATCGTAAGCAGACTGAAGAATCGCTTTATGATGAAAAAGAACGTGCACAAGTAACCCTGAATTCAATTGGTGAAGGGGTTATCACCACTGACCGAAACAGCATCATACAATTTATGAATCCAATAGCCGAGCAACTAGTCGGCGTCAGTACCCAGCAAGCGCTTGGAAAACAATTATCCGAAGTATTCAACGTTGTTGATGAAAAATCAGGCTCCCCTATTCCTGACCCGGCACAATTATGCATTGAGAAACAACATATCATCAGTCACGACCAGCCGATATTATTACTAAATCAAGCAAAACGTGAATTCTTCATTAAAAATACCACAGCCCCCATTTACAACCAGGACCGGCAAATAACCGGCACAGTATTGGTATTTGTCGACATTACCGAAGCCCGGCAATTATCACAACAGTTATCTTATCAGGCAAGCCACGATCCTTTAACCGGCCTAGTCAACCGACGCGAATTCGAAAACCGGGTTAAACGTGTGTTAAAAACGGCAAAATCCACATCAACCTACCATGCTTTATGTTATATGGATCTGGATCAGTTTAAAATCATCAATGATACTTGCGGACACATGGCGGGTGATGAATTATTAAGGCAATTGACCGGCTTATTAAAACATATGTTGCGTGACCGCGATACCCTGGCCCGGCTGGGGGGCGACGAATTCGGAGTACTGATCGAACATTGTTCCTTAAAACAGGCCGAACAAATCTGTGAAAACCTATGTAAGGCAGTAGATCGTTTCCGATTTAGGTGGGAAAATAAAAACTTTGCCCTTGGCATTAGCATCGGACTGGTTGCCATCACCAAGCAAGCCAGCAGTCTGGAGCAATTACTAATCGACGCCGATTCAGCCTGTTATGTCGCTAAAAGCAGTGGCAGAGGCCGTGTGCATGTCTACCATGAAAACGATGAAACGCTTGCCAAAAGATTCGGAGAAATGCAATGGGCCACACAAATTAATAATTCACTGGACGAAAACCGATTCCGTTTATTCTGGCAACCCATTTATTGTTTGGAAAGCAAGCAAAACACACATTGCGAAATATTACTTAGAATGAATAATGAGCAAAATCAACTTGTTTTGCCAGGACATTTTTTCCCGGCTGCCGAGCGTTACAATCTGGCCACCAATATCGACCAATGGGTGGTTTGTAAAGCATTTTCCTGGATTGCTTCACTTCCCGAACAGCACAACTCAATACAACAATTCGGCATCAATTTATCCGGTCACTCTTTAAGTGAGCCGACTTTTCTAGACTTTGTCGTCGATGAGATAAAAACCAAACACATAGAAACCCATAAAATTTGTTTTGAAATCACCGAAACTGCAGTTATAGAAAACTTATCTTCTGCAGTCCAAGCCATTACGCAACTTAAATCACTAGGCTGTCAGTTTGCACTGGACGATTTCGGTAGCGGTTTATCTTCTTTCGCTTATCTAAAGCAACTTCCGATTGACTATCTTAAAATTGATGGCTTTTTCGTAAAAGGCATGAGCGAAGACCCTATTGATCTTGAAATGGTTCGGTCCATTCATAAAATCGGTAAAGTCATGGGTAAACAAACCATTGCCGAATGCGTGGAAAACAATCGCGCAATGGAGCAATTACAATCCATAGGCGTTGATTTCGTGCAAGGCTATTACGTCGGTAAGCCCAAACCGATTAAGGATTTTTCCGAAACTTTCGCGCCCATTTTTGAAAAATAAAGATCACAACGAGCGGAAAAAGATAGGCTGAATTTTCTTTACAAAGATTTACTAAAACAAGTAGGCAGAGGGGGAAGCCATTCCCCCAATTCGTTTAAATTCCGTCTATGTCGCCATCCCTTGGCTTCCTGTTTCCATAATCGAATTACCTGCTTAAGTATAAAGCACCAACCATGCCAAGAATACAACGCGTTGAATTGATTATATTATTTCAATATCCAATGATTTCACAGAACTTCCTGCACTGCATATCACACACTGGCTGCGTTATTTCACCTATTTTTTAAATCGTTCGCTCAAGCCTTGCATGACCACATAAAAAACCGGTGTAAAAATCAGCGACATGATTATCGCAGCCGCCATACCACCGACCACCGCGGTGCCGATAGCCTGACGACTGGCAGCTCCCGCTCCGGCAGCAACAACTAAAGGTAAAAAGCCAAAAATAGATGAAAAAGCGGTCATCAAAATAGCACGGAACCGTAACCTGGCCGCTTCTACTGCGGAATCAAGCAGACTCATGCCAGCCGCTCTTTTTTCGCTGGCTAATTCTACAATTAAAATCGCATTTTTACTGGCCAAGCCAATAATTAGCACAATACCGATCTGGGTATAAATATTATTATCAAATTCCCGCGCCATTAATGCCAGGACCACTCCCAGTAAAGCCAGGGGAACGACCAAAATCACCGCCATCGGACTGGTCCAGCTTTCGTATTGAGCAGCCAACACTAAGAACACCAATAAAATAGCTAATGCAAATATTAAAATTGCTTCCGAACCCACCTGTTTTTCCTGATATGACATGCCGGTCCATTCAAAACCCATGCTATCCGGAAGTTTCGATGTTGCCATTTGTTCCATTAAATTCAGCGCTTCCCCGGAACTGAAACCTTCCGCAGCTGAACCGGTAATGGATGCTGCCGGATACAGGTTATACCGCAGGATGGTCTGCGGACCTAAGGTTTGATCAACCCGAATCAAGGTGCCCAAAGGCACCATTTCCTGATTCATGGTACGCACTTCCAATTGCCTGATGTCTTCCGGTTTTAAGCGATACCGGGAATCAGCCTGTACCTTCACCTGCCAGGTACGGCCAAATTTATTAAAGTCATTCACATAAGCGGACCCCAAATATGCCTGCAATGTACTGAATACTTCGCTTAACGGAATATCCAACGTTTTAGCTTTGGTCCGGTCCACTTCTGCAAATAATTGCGGCACACCGGCTCTAAACGAAGTATTCAAGCCGGAAAGCCCGGATTGGGACCGGCTGTCATCAATCATTTCCGTCGCCATGCGCTGCAATTCGTTCAAGCCAACACCGCCTTTATCCTGTAATTGCATCTGGAATCCACCGGCAACGCCCAGTCCCGGAATCGCTGGCGGTGGAAAAGCAAACACAATGGCATCCTGAATGGCATGAAACTGTTTATTTAAAGTCATTAATATTGCTTCTTGCGAGACATTCTCTTCGGTCCGTTGTTCCCAGGGTTTCATCACGATAAAAATAGTAGCGCTATTGGAAGCATTGGTACCATCGATCATCGAAAATCCACCTAAGGAAACCCAATCGCTAATCCCCGGGGTTTTTTCCAGAATCCGGTCGATCTTTTTCAGTACCGCGTCGGTACGCTCCTGAGAGGCGGCATCCGGTAACTGAATACTGGCCAGAACATATGCCTGATCTTCAATTGGCAAAAACCCAGTCGGTATCTTGCTGAACTGCCAGGCACTGAACCCGGCAATCACACCAAAAATCAGCATCATCATAGCGGAACGCCGAACCAGAACCTTTAACACATTGGCATAACCATTCGCGCTTTTTTTAAACAAATTATCAAATCCGGTAAAAAAGGCATTTTTATCTTTAGCAGCCGGACGTAATAATAAACCCGCCATTGCCGGACTCAAGGTTAAGGCATTAATGGAACTAAACACCGTAGAAACAGCAATGGTCAAAGAGAACTGCCGGTACATTTCTCCGGTAATACCAGGCAAAAAAGCAGTCGGCACAAAAACGGCCAATAACACCAGCGTTGTAGCGATAACCGGCCCTGAAACATCATTCATAGCGGCAATCGCGGCTTCCCTGGCAGACATACCTTTTTCAATATAAGCGGCAGTCGCCTCCACAACCACAATCGAATCATCGACAACGATGCCAATTGCCAGCACCAGCCCAAACAAGGTCAACATATTCAAAGAAAACCCCATCATCGCCATTACCGCAAATGTTGCAATCAGCGATACCGGAATGGTAATAGCGGGAATCAAGGTCGAACGCCAGTCCTGCAAAAAGATATACAAAACGATAAACACCAACGCCCCGGCTTGGAACAAGGTGATAAATACTTCATCAATCGCAGCATCAACAAAGCGGGTGGTATCGTAAGATACCTTGTATTCCAAACCCTGAGGAAAATTTTTCTGCAATTCCTGCATTTTTTGCTGCACTTGTTCAGCGACATCCAAGGCATTGGCGCCAGGCAGCTGATATATTCCAATACTGGCCGACGCGATACCACTTAATTTGGAAGTGATATCGTAAGTTTTACCTCCCAGCTCGATTCTTGCCACATCTTTTAATCGAGTAATCCGGCCCCCTTCACCGGTTTTAACAATAATATCCTCGAATTGGCTAATCGCATTTAAACGTCCTAATACATTGATGGTGTATTGGAAATTTTGCCCTTCCGGCACCGGAGGCTGTCCAATTTGCCCGGCCGCAACCTGAACATTTTGTTCCCTCACCGCATCAAGTACATCCTGAGTGGTAATATTACGCGATTTAAGCTGCCGCGGGTCCAGCCATATCCGCATACTGTAATCGCTAGGTGGAAACACCATCACATCGCCGACACCTTTAATCCGGCTTAGTTGATCCCTTATATTCAGCGTTGCATAGTTACTCAAATATAATTCATCAAACTGTCCATCAGGCGATGTCAGAGATATAAATAATATGATACTGGTGGATTTCTTTTTGGTATTGACGCCTTGACGATTGACCTCTTCAGGTAAATTCGGGGTCGCTAACGTCACCCGGTTCTGCACCATCACCTGAGCCATGTCTAGATCGGTCCCGACCTCAAATGTAACAGTCAAAGTATATGAGCCGTCACCAGCGCTCACCGAGGACATGTATAACATATTTTCGACCCCGTTCACCTGTTGCTCTATCGGTGCCGCAACAGTTTCGGCCACCACTTCGGCGTTGGCGCCGGGATAGGTGGCTTTCACTTCAACAGTCGGCGGGGTAATTTCAGGATATTGAGCAATGGGTAAAGTGCCCACTGACACCAACCCGGCTATCAACAAAACAATCGAAATAACCGATGCAAATATCGGTCGTTCAATAAAAAATCGTGAGAACATAAGCTTATCCCTGGCTTTCAGCTTCAACGTTGTTAGGTTTGACCTTCGCGCCGGGCCTGGCTTTTTGTAAACCGTTGACAATGACCCGGTCATCAGGTTTTAACCCGGTTTCAACGACTTTTAATCCTTCGGCCACCTGCCCGCTGGTAACGACTCTTTTTTCAACAATATTATCCGAGTTGACCACTAATAAAAATTCTCCGCTTTGATCGGAACTAAACGCGCTTTCATCCACCCATAAAGCATTTGCACGAGTATCGATTGGAAAGCGCAAACTGGCAAACAACCCCGGTATTAATGTCACCGGCTTTTCCTGATTCGGAAACACCGCCCGTAACTCAATTGTACCAGTATCAGTCGCCACGCCCGATTCACTGAAATCCAGAATGCCCTGATGCATATATTCGCTTTCACCGGCTAATTTGAGATACACCGGTATTTCCAGTTCCGAGCTAGGATTTTCATCGGGATCTAAGCCTTTTTGTTTCACTTGCTCGCGATGCACTTTCATAACTTTTAACAAGTCCCGCTCATTCAGGTGAAAATAGGCATACATAGGACGGTAATTGGTTACCGTGGTTAATAAGGTTGCCTCACCTTCGCCAACCAGGTTACCGATATCAACTTCATTTTTTCCCGCCCGGCCTTTGATCGGCGCGCTGACCTGCGTGTATCCCATCTGTATTTTGGCATTGTCCACTTTGGCTTGCATGCGACCAATGGCTGCTTTTGCAACATCGCGTTCGGTTTCCCGGCGTAAGTGATCCGTTTTAGAGATAAAATTCTTTTTTATTAATAAATTCGCTCTTTCCAATTCCACCTGCGCTCTATGGTACTCGGCCTTAGCGCTCGCCAGATCGGCTTCGGCTGCTGTTAATTCCGCTTCATAAGGTGCAGGATCAATGATAAACAGCAACTGACCTTTATCAACTTCAGTTCCAGGCTCAAAATGCATGCTTTTTAATTCTCCTGAAACCCGGGCTCTGACTTCAACAAAACCGACGGCCTGTGTCGTGCCGGTAAATTCCAGATAATCGGTTACTTCATTTTGTACCGGCAAGCTAACTGTCACATCAGGCGGCGGTGGTTCAATATACCGATTTGATTCACTGCAAGCGGATAAACCCAATAAATCTGCTATAACCAGCGCCATAATTATGTGAGAGATATTAATTTTTTCAAATATTTTGCTATGCATCATGATATTTACTTAACAGTAATAATTATACGAGCGGAACATTTCCGGCATACTGTGGGATCTGAATAGAACAACATTAAAATATTTTTTGGTCTACAAAAGACAAGCCGATTGCACAAATATTTTGCACAATCGATAGAAACTCGTCATTAACGCCGAATCAACCAGCGTGGCACCACGCCAGCATAACTTCGCCAATGCTCAGGAAAATCTTGCAATAAAATTTTTTCTTCATAACTAATGACTCGCCAGTGAAACATCGCAGCACAAATTAATCCATATCCAGCCGTTAACGGTGACGCATAAGTCCAGGAAAAACCGGTGATGATAAGCAGCACCCCAATATACATAGGGTTACGGCTATAACGATACAATCCTATGGTCACCAAATTTCGCGGAGGCGACCACGGTGCCAAAGTCCCACGGCCGGCCTGGTAAAAATCTTTAACACAGGAAAGTAACACAAACAGACCAATAGCCGTCAGCCATAAACCGAAAATATGCTCATTACCTCGCCATGGGTCATTATGAGATAGTGACCAGGGAATCAGTAACCCAAATATACCGGGCAACAAAAAAAAAGCCATCAACGCTTTAGAAAATAACAATCCCCACTCCTACTTTGCATATTTTTTGAAAAAAATCGAACCGGATTTCTGGTTCTCTTGTTATAACTTGAATTAAAGTAAGATATTATACTCTCCGCACATGGTTTTTAGCATTCAAGTGCGGAGAGTATATATTCAACTCTAACACTTTTGTATTAGAATTATCGTTTTTTGCGGTGATTATTCATAAACTTTGGGAATAATGACCAGTATTCAAAATTAACATCGAAGTTTCCGTGTGAGTAGTGATACTCTAAACGTAACACGTACAAGGTTAGCAATTTTATTATCATTAACATGAGGACCAGATCTTGCCAAAAGCTAGCGAATTAAAATGTGGCATGGCTGTTGAAATTAACGGCGAACCCTATTCAGTCAAAAAAATTGAAATCCGCAACCCTACTTCCCGTGGCGCATCGACACTTTACAAAATTCGTTTCAATCACTTGAAAAACAAACAAAAACTGGACGACACACTAAAAGGTGACGATTTCCTGAAAGAGGCGGATTGTCAACGAGTGCAGGCGCAGTTCTCTTATCAGGATGGTGAT
>SPJK01020834.1_pt1 | contig 15843 bp, 13 predicted proteins | sample 3741771 | NCBI WGS metagenome assembly SPJK01 (sample SAMN10925997, study PRJNA522277) | cold seep metagenome | isolation source: Elba SIP-enriched marine methane seep metagenome, extraction at timepoint T2 | place: Italy: coast of Elba, Mediterranean Sea | reverse complement strand
GTAGGGGCGGTGGTCGGCGAACTCGACGGACTCGCCGCGCTTTTTGGAGCGGCGTTCGCCCTTGAGCTTGCCGGCGAAGATCTTGCGCGAGGTGATATCGAGCTGGGAGACCTTGGCGATGAGATCCGAGGAGAGGAGCTCGTCGATGGTGGCGGGGCGGGTTGGGTTTTCGGATCTCAGCATTTGTTATCCGGGATTGAACGCGAAGATCGCGAAGGACTCGAAGCGGGTTCTGTCGATGCGGGGATGGCTCTTTCGTTCAGGACGCGGTGTGTGGCGTCGCGGAGGAGCTTGGTGTTGAAGTTGATGAGGATCCCGAGTGGGAATCGACCTGCGCGGAGATAGGAGAGCAGTTGGGCTTTGTGGATGTCTGTCAGTTGAGCGATGGACTTGAGTTCGACGACGATGGTGTTCTCGACAAGCAGGTCGATACGCTGCCCTTTGATGACGGCGTCTTTGTAGATGACGGCGATCTCGACTTGGGATTGGGCTTGGATATTTCTGATGTTGAGCTCGTGTAGCAATGCTTGCTCGTAGACGGATTCGAGCAAGCCCGGCCCGAGTTCTCGGTGGACCTCGATCGCGGCACCGATCACATCGTGAGCGAGTTGCTCGATGTGTTCGGGGAGATCGCGTTTGCGGAAACCGGTGCTCAACTCGTTCCTTTCTTCGTGCTCTTCGCGGGCTTCGCGGGCTTCGCGGGCTTCGCGTTCAATTCACTCCTTTTTACGCTCCCACCATGGCGGTTGGTTGGGTGGGGGTGAGTTTGAGGATTTCGGCGACGAGGTCGTCGGCGTTGACTCGATCTGCCTCGGCTTCGAAGTTCAGTAGGACGCGGTGGCGGAGGCAGGAGAGGGCGACGTCTTTGATGTCTTCGTAGCTCACGTGGAAGCGGCCGTCGACGAGGGCGCGGACTTTGCCGGCAAGGATGAGTGCCTGTGCACCGCGGGGCGAGACGCCGCAGCGGACGTAGCGGTTGGTTGGGCCGTTGGGGCCGCCCGCGGCGGTGTCGGTCTCGGGGTGGGTGGCGAGGACGAGACGGGCGGCGTACTGCTTGACATGGGGTGCGACGACGACGGAGCGGACGAGTTCCTGCATCTCGGAGATGCGCTGGCCGTCGACGATGGCGGATGCGACGGGGTTCTCGGCACCGGTGGTGCGGTCGATGATTTCCATGAGGTCTTCGAGTCCGGCGTAGCCGACGTCGATCTTGAGAAGGAAGCGGTCGAGTTGGGCTTCGGGGAGGGGGTAGGTGCCTTCCTGTTCGATGGGGTTCTGGGTGGCGAGGACGAGGAAGGGCTCGTCGAGGGTGTAGGTTTCGCCGGCGACGGTGACGGAGTGTTCCTGCATGGCTTCGAGGAGTGCGGATTGGGTCTTGGGTGTGGCGCGGTTGATTTCGTCGGCGAGGAGGACCTGTGCAAAGATGGGGCCTTTTTGGAACTCGAAGGAGCGTTTGCCGGTCTCGTTGTCTTCGGAGACAATGTTGGTGCCGATGACATCGGCGGGCATCAGGTCGGGGGTGAACTGGATGCGGTTGAAGGGGAGGTGGAGGGTCGTGGCGAGTGTGCGGACGAGGAGGGTTTTGCCCAGGCCGGGGACACCTTCGAGGAGGACATTGCCGCCGGCGAAGAGTGCCACGAGGACGGCGTCGACGACGGGTTGTTGCCCGACCATGACCTTTCCGATTTCTGTGCGGAGTTCGGAGAAGGTTTTGCGGAAGGCATCGCATTGTGCTTTGACTTCGGCGGGTGTCTCGAAGTGGTCCTGGTTGGCGGGCATGGTGTGCTCCTATCGGGAAATGACGCGTTGTGCGTGTGGTTCAGTCTTTTGAGTCGTTCATGTCGTCGCGGGCGCGCTTCTTTGCGGCACGCAGTGCGGAGAGTGAGTCGATGGGTTCGTCTTTGGGTTTCTCGATCACTCGTTTGGGTTTGCCGATGGTTGGTTTGTCCTGTTCCTCTTCGCCGGTGAGTGCGATGGGTTCGGTGGACTTCGCGCGTTCGGGGTTGACCTCGAACTTGCGGGATGCTTGTTGTTTTCGATCGTCGCCGGTGCGGGATTGGGCGCGGGTGCGAGCGGCGCGCATGGCTTGGGTGGAGGCCTCGGACTTGCGGGATTCCTTTGTTGCGCCGCGGCGGACGAAGGCGGCGATCATGGCGGGGTCGATGCGTACGCGGCGGACGGCAACGTCGAGGAGGAAGATCCCGATCCCGATGATGGCGAAGAGGAGCCAAGCGGGGGTGAGGGTGACGGGCATGTCGAGCCCGTCGCGTCCCCATAGGTCGGCGAGGGTTGGGTCGGAGGGGAGTTCGCGGCCGCCGGTGATGGAGGCAACTTGTTTGAGGAGGGGGAGGTTTGTTTCGAGTGCTTTGAACTCGTCGGCGAATGGTCTTGTGACGGCGGCTTGGGCGCTTCCTGAGATGACGTTGCCGTCGGATCCGGGTGCGCGGTATTGGAGGTTGACGACGTATTCACCTGCGTCGGCGGTGTCGAACTCTCCTTCGTATCTTCCGGGGCCGACTTGTTGGACTTCGACGGAGACGCCGTCGCCGTTTGGTGTTGAGGTTCTTGCTTGGAAGTCGGCGAAGTTCATGCGTTCGCCGTCGGGGTCGAATGCTTCGATGATGACGCGGGTTTTTTCGCCGACGTTTTCGGTGGAGACGCGGAGGGTTGCGTCTCCTGATGGGCGCATGGTCCAGCGGATGTGTTGTTCCCAGAACTGTGAGAAGCCGGACCAGGCGACCCATGAGGGTGCCCAGCGCGTTGATGCGTCGGCGGTGAAGGTGACGACGCGTCCGAGCCCGTATTGCCATTGGGCGGCGATGGGGTCTTCTTCTTTGCCTCGGAGGGTGACGAGCGAGAGCCCTTCGCGTTCGGCGGCGACGACGTAGCCGTTGATTGGGGGGACTCCGGAGATGCCTCGCATGGTTTCTGCGGGGACACCTGTCCGTGCGGGCGCGAAGGGTTCGCCTTCCCAGATGAGTGCGCGGCGGATGGTTTGGGCTTCCTTGATGAAGATCTGCGGGAGTGTTTCGAGCGCGTTGTTTCTGACGGCGTAGTAGGTTCCTCCGGTGACGTTTGCCATGGTGCGGAGGGTATTGGTGTCGGATGGGGAGTGTGGGTTGACGCCGACAGCGGAGATGGTGATGCCGGATTGTTTGAACTGTCGCAGGAGCGAGCGGGACATGGAGGGGTCGCCGTCGGAGATAACGATGCAGTGCTTTTGACCGGCGGCGGCGTTGGAGAGACCCGAGAGGGCGAGTTGGAGTGAGGGATCGAAGGAGGGCATGTCGCCGAAGGTGAGGTTCTGGATTGCTTGTTTGACAGCGACGCGGTCTCCGACGGGGCTCATGGGGTAGACCCAGTCTGTGCCTCCGAGTCCTTGGAACTCGATGATCCCGACGAGGTCGAGTCGTGAGAGTGCGTCGACGGCGGCGTTGGAGATTTCTTTGCCGTAGTAGACGCCGCGTGGGATTTCGACGGAGTGGACGATGAGGGCGAGTGCGCCGCGGGGCATCTGTCGTTTCTGTGGCGGGTCGAGTCGGATGGGGAGTGCGTCGGCGAGGGGTGAGCCGATCCATCCGCCTGCGCCGAAGGATTCGGGGCCGCCGACCATGACGAGTCCGCCTCCGGTGTCCTTGATGTATTGTCGGAGGAGTTCCTGCTGCGCTTCGGAGTAGGTGTATGCGGATTGGTTGAGGAAGACGACTCCCTCATAGGAGGCGAGTTCAGGGAGCGATGTTGGGAAGAGTGATGAGGGGATGCGTTTGGTCGCGACTTTGGCGCGGGCGAGGACGTCTTCAAAGACGATGGCTTCGTTAGGGTCGTCGGCGACGATGAGAACGGTGCCTTCGGACCCGACGAAGGTGATTGCGGAGCCTCGGTTGTTCTCGGTGATGGAGTCGCCGCGGGTGCCGGTGGAGTTGCCGTCGGCGGTGAGCCCGGTGAGTGGTTCGAAAACGGCTTCGTAGGTGAGGGCGCCGGGGCGGGTGACATCGAGCCCGACGCTCAGGACGTTGCGTCCGGGTTTGAGTTCGACGATTTTTCCGAGTTCGGTGTCGTCTGCGGGGTTGATGTCGATGAGGGTGCCGTCTTGTGAGATGAGCAATCGGCCCGCGGCGGGTGTGGTTGCGTTGAGGACGACTTTGAGGGTGACGGTATCGCCTACGCGTGAGTTCGCGGGGACCTGGACGTTCTCGACGATGACCTCGTCGGCGTAGGCGAACTCGACAGGGAGGACGTCGATGGGGATGCCCTGTGCCTTTGCGGCTTGGGCGGCGCGGAGGAGGGACCCGTCGGTTTCGTTCCCGTCGGAGATGAGGAGGATGCGGTTGGCGACATTGTCGGGCGCGGACGCGATGGCGAGGGAGACACCTGACATGAGGTTGGTGCCGTCGGTTGCGCCGATGAACTGTCGATCGACGCGGGTGGTGGCGCGGGAGACGGAGGCCTGTGAGTAGGCGTTCTCGGCGACGGTGATGACACCCAGCTCGTCATTGGATTGGCGGGAGTCTTGTTGTGCTTGGGCGATGTAGGCGTCGATTTGTTCTTGTGCGCCGATGGGGATGGACCGGGAGGCGTCGACGATGACGGTGACGCCGACGTCTTTGGAGACATCGCGGAGGGAGGGTTCGGCGAGTGCGGCGACGATCAGGGCGATCGCGAGCAGGCGGACGACGAGCGCGGCGATGCGTGAGGATTTGCCCAGACCCGAGATGGATTTGCGTGAGATGAAGATGGTGAGGAGCGCGAGGATGGGGATGAGGACGAGGTAGATCTCGCGCTGGAACTGGATGGGGCCGAGTGCGAGTTCGGCGAGGGTGGTGTGTGTTGTGGATGTCATGGGGTCCCCCCCGTGACGGGTTGGGTGTACTCACGGGGGAGATCGATCGGGAGATCGCAGAACTGGAGGCGGGAGTTGCCTGAATCGAGTATCACGAGTTGGTCCCCGGCGACGCCTACGGCCCATGGTTGGGCGAGTTGTCCGATGCTGCGCCCTGTTTCACCATACCGGAAAAGGTGGTCTCCGGATTCAAGATCGATGCGTGTTATTCGATTCCCACCAAACTCGGCGATGAGGGCGGTGTTGTCTTCCAGAATCGTCAGCCCGTAGGGGAAGTTGTACGCGGTGTCTGATGTGTCGAGAGGATGTCCGAACCAGGTGATGAGCTCGCCATCGGTGGTGATGCGTCCGATGCGGTGGTGCGATGCGGATGTGACGACGATCTCGCGCTGGTTGGTTGTGGGGTTGGTCCAGAGCTCGATGGATTGGGGGCGGGACATCGCGAGGGGGTGATCGGAGGCGTCGACTTCTTCGCCGACGATTCCGATCTGGGAGTCCCAGATGAGCGCGGGGGGTGCGGTGGATCGATCGACGCGGAACTTGTTGATGCGGTCGTTGCCGCCGTACTCGGAGACGTAGATCTCGGTGACGGTTTGGTTGTCGTCGGTTTCGATGGCGATGTCTGTGGGGTAGATGAACTGCCCTGGTTCTTCGCCGAAGGATCCGAACTGGTAATCGGGCTCGGTGGGTTGCGGGTCGTTGGTGTTTGGGAGCGGGAGCTCGTACATCAGGACGCGGAACTCGTGGGTGTCGGCGACGTAGATCGCGAGCGTGGACGCGTCGAGGATGGAAGGGGCGACGGTGAGCCCGGTTGGTTTTCCACGATCCCAGCGTGGGGTGTGGATGGCGCCGACGACGGTTCCGGTGTCGAGGTTGATGAGTTGGAGACGGGCGGTTTTGTCGACGGTGATCGCGTGGGGTGTGTTGTTGTATTCAAAGATGTCCATCCCGCGTGGGTAGACGAACTGGCCGTTGTAGGTGCCGGATTCGCCGAGGACGCGGGTGGTGTTGAGGGATGTGGAGGAATCGAGGTCTTTGTCAGCGCACGCGGCGAGCAGGCATGCGATCGCGCCGAGGACGAGGGGGGCGGGATGTCGTGTGTGGTTGCGGATCATAAATACAGACAATGCGATATCAATATCATATAGGCGTACCGGGTGGTTGCGGTTCAGTTGCTTGTGATGTTGGGGTTGTTTCGGCGGGTGAGCAATATTGATGCGATCAGCGCGAAGAGCACCCCGAGGGTGAGCAGGTTGACGCCGGCGGCGCTGAGTTGTTCGAGTCGGGTGTAGTGCAGATCGGACAGGAGTTGTTGGGGGAGTGAGTCGATGCCCGGCGGGGTGACGAGGACGGCGGACTCGATCTCGAACATCGCGAGGAGGAAGACGACGGGGATGCACCCGAGGAGGGGGAGGATGAAGGTTGGGAGGGTTGCGATGGTCCAGGCGCGGAGGGATGGGCCTGCGATCTGGATACGGGCGCTGCGGCGATCGGGTGATTCAGAACTGGCGCAGAGGACGGCGATGATCGCAGCGATGAAGGCGTAACGGGTGAGTGATGCCCAGAAGGGTGCGATGTGCGGGAGGTTGAACCCGAGGATGCCGTCGCGTGCGATGGATGCGCCGATTAGGACGCCGGGGGTGAGTCCGAGGATGCAGAGGAGGACCAGGGCGAGCTTGGCGATGCGGCGGTGGAACGGGACGGGGGACGTTGATGCGTATGCGAAGGCGATCGCGATGATGAAGGATGCGATCGCAACGAGTATTGCGGTGCGTGAGGTGTCAGCGACGGCGTCGGTGTGGCGTTCCCAGAAGACGAGAAGGCTGCGGGTGTCGGAGAGGGTGAGGAGCATCGCACCCCACGGGAGCAGTACAGCGAGGGTAAAGACGAGAATCGAGCAGGTGATGCTTGTGCGTGAGACGCGGGGTGGTTGCGTGATTGGGTCTTCGTGTGCGAGGCGATCGGAGAGGATCACAGAGATGAGGTATGCGCCGAGGGTGGCGGTGATGAGCATGGGGATGGAAGAGACCCAGATGCGCCCCCACTGCTCGGGTGGGTGTTCGGTGAGGGATCGCCAGGTGACGATGGACCAGGTGTCGAGCTGGGCGAGATGGAGCGGGACGGCGGACCCAAGCATGAGGATCGCGATGAGGACGAAGGTGCGGATGAGCACGGCGCGATGGAGTCGGAGATTGAAACGGGTGCGTTTGATGCGCCCGATGGGTTCGAGGGCGATCATGTCGTCGTAGATGCCCGAGCGGGCGCTCCACCCGGAGGCGATGAGGACCGCGGCGATGGGCACGGACCAGAGTGCGAGCCCGAGGACGGCGATCGCGTACCCCGCCCAGATGGTGACCCATCGCAGATCGGGGGAGGATGTGGCGAGTTCGACGACGGCGCGGCCGACGATGGTGCCTGGGTCGCGGAGGAGGTTGCCCGCGGCGTAGATCATGAACGGGGGGAGCCAGATCGGGCAGAGCATCAGGGCGCTGAGGATGACGGTGGATCGGGTGCGTCGTGCGGTCAGTACGCGTGCTAGCGGGTACGCGATGAGGGTTGCGATCAGCGCGATGATCGATACGGTCAGGATCGAGCGGATGAGCAGCGTGAGGCGAGCGATGGAGAAGAGTGATTCGGGGAGCGCGTCGGGGTGGGTGAAGATTGCACGGGTGAAGGTGAGGAGAGGTGTGATCGCGAGGGCGAGGGTGATGAGCGCGAGCAACACGGGGAGCGCGTGCGCGGTGTGGTCTTTCTTCGGTTTGCGAGGGTCTTGTTTGGGCATGCGTGGATCAGACCTTGGCGATTTCGAGAAAGATCGGTGCGTGTTCGTGCGCGTTCGCGTTGAAAGCAGTTCGAGGGTATGATACAGACCAATGTGCGCGGGGTTCACCCCGATCGTATTTCGTGGGTTACGCGTGCAGGACAACACACACTTTCGAAACACACCATGATTGATATTCGCAAACTCAAAGAGCTGGTCCGTCTGATGGTTGAGAATGAGCTGACGGAGATCGATCTCCACGATCAGCAGGAGACGGTCACGATCAAGCGAGGAAGTGATCAGGCACCGATCATTCAGCACGCGCCGGTCGCGATGCCCGCGGCAGCGCCTGCAGCGGCGCCAGCGCCCGCGGCGGCACCGGCAGCGGCGGAGTCGGCACCAGCGCCCGCGCCGAGTGGGAAGACGATTGATTCCCCGATGGTCGGTACTTTCTATACAAAGCCCAGCCCGGACGCGAAGCCGTTTGTTTCCGTGGGTGACAATGTCGGGCCCGACACGGTTGTGTGTCTGGTGGAAGCGATGAAGGTCTTTAACGAGATCAAGGCGGAGCAATCCGGCGTTGTTGAGCAGATCCTTGTGAATGATGGCGAGGCTGTGGAGTTTGGCCAGCCGATGCTTGTTCTGAAGTAAACCCGATCAACCAATCCGGCGCTGCGTGGGCGTTTGAGCGTTCTCCGTCCTGATTCGCGCGCCGCGTGGAAGAGATGAAACCATGTTCAAACGCGTGCTGATTGCGAATCGTGGCGAGATCGCCCAACGGATTATGCGGGCCTGTCGCGAGCTCGATATCGAGACGGTGTGTGTCTATTCGACGGCGGATAAGGATGCGCCGTACCTGAAGGACGCGGACGAAGCGATCTGTATTGGTCCCGGTCCTTCGAAGGATTCGTACCTGAATATCTCCCGGATTATCAGCGCGGCGGAGGTGACGAACGCGGACGCGATCCATCCTGGGTACGGGTTCCTGAGTGAGCGTGCGGAGTTCTCGGAGATTTGTCGTGAGTGCGGGATCGAGTTCATCGGCCCGAGCCCCGAGGCGATGGGCAAGCTCGGCGATAAGGTCGAGGCGAAGCGCTACGCGAAGAAGGCGGGCGTCCCGGTGTTCCCGGGGTCCGAGGGCGCGATCGAGGAACTCGACGAGGCGGTCGAGGTTGCTCAGGAGATCGGGTACCCGGTCATCATCAAGGCGGCAGCTGGTGGCGGCGGACGCGGTATGCGGATCTGTCGCGACGAGGAGGCGCTGCGTGAGAACGTGTCCAAGGCGCAGCAGGAAGCGCTCGCGGCGTTTGGTAACGGGTCCGTGTTTATCGAGAAGTTCCTTGAGCACGCGCGTCACGTTGAGGTGCAGACGATCGGTGATAAGCACGGGAACGCGATCCATCTTTGGGAGCGTGATTGTTCGATGCAGCGTCGTCACCAGAAGGTGATCGAGGAAGCGCCTGGGCCGAACATCAAGCGGGAGACGATCCGTGAGATCTGCGAATCCGCGGCACGGTTGGTCAAGAGCGCGAACTACTCGGGCGCGGCGACGGTCGAGTTTCTGATGGACGATGATCAGAACTTCTACATGCTTGAGGTGAACACGCGCGTGCAGGTTGAGCATCCTGTGACGGAGATGATCACGGGCGTGGACATCGTGAAGATGTCGATCTTGGTCGCGGCGGGCGAGAAGATCCCGTACACGCAGGACGAGATCAAGGTGAACGGGCACGCGATCGAGTGCCGCATCTGTGCGGAGGACTACACCAAGAACTTCATGCCCAGCGCGGGTTTGATCGAGACGTATCGTGCGCCGGGCGGGTTGGGTGTGCGGATGGACTCGCACGTGTGCGCGGGGTACCGGGTGCCTCCGAACTATGACTCGATGATCGGGAAGCTGATTGTGTGGGGTGCGGACCGGGACGCGGCGATCAATCGTGCGTCACGGGCGCTGCGTGAGTTTGAGGTTGGGCCGATCAAGACGACGATCCCGTTGCACGCGGAGTTGATGAACAACGCGGACTTCAAGAAGGGCGGCGTGGATATTCATTACCTTGAGCGTTGGCTTGAGGGGTGATTAATTCATCCCGAGGTCTTTTACGAAGTCGGCGTCGGGCGTGACATCGTCGATAGACGCGCCGAGTTGCTCTGCGACGATGGTTCTCACGCGTAACCAGATCATCAGTTCGTCTGCGTTGGTATCGAACGGCGTCACACCCGATATGGACTGTTCGATGAGTTCACTCAGTGTTTGATTCGGATCATTCAGTTCGGATGTTTGGCTGCTATACATCGCGAGGACGATCGCAAAGATCAGCACCAGCACCATGCACACGAGTGGGATCAACAAGGCATGGAGTGAAATTGTGCTGAAGTAGAAGATCGGTACGGAGATGGCGATCACCAGCGCCGGCGCGAGAAAGCGAAACACCTGATCTGTCATTGTCCTATGCGTGACATCTCCAACATGAGTTCGAAGCACGTAGGTAGAACGGCGAACTTCTTGCGGAGTCGTTAGGACCTGTCCTATCTGATGAGATGGTTTGATCCGGCTCCGGTCGATGCCCGCGTTTGTCATTGCGTTTCGAAGTTCGTAAAACAACTTTGCAGAGGGACATGTGGGACGTGGATGAAGGACGCCGTCGCAGCGCATCAGGCGGATGATGAGGTTTGTGAGTTGCCCGGGTGTGGTGGTGGCGGTCGCGTCGTCGTCCGAGATGGTGATCCCGAACTCGTCTTCGCATTCCATGACGAGTTCTACGCCGTCGAGTCCCATGTCGGCATTGTATGCGATTGGGTTAGAGGAATCGCCAGATCAGGTACGCGGCACTGAACGCGAACAGGAAGACAATCGACGTGATGCTCCATACACGCATGCCCAGACCCGGGCGGGCGTTCTTTGGTGCGTGGCGGGTGATGACGAGGTAGTTGATCAGGGCGAGGATCGGGGCGGTGAGGAAGCTCAGGGTGGTGGCGAGGTCCACCATGGTTTTCATGCTTTTGAGGGTGAAGAGGATGATGCCCATCGCGACGAGTGCTTGGATGATGACCCAGATGGCGTATCCGTGTTGTTTGGTTTCGGGGGTGGGGTCGGTGTTGCGGATGGCCTGGGTGAGGCGGTGCATGGCGCGGGGGAAGGCGTCGAGGACGACGAGGGTGGTCGAGAGCATCGTGGTGAGGGCGGCGATGGCGATGAGGGGGATGCTCCATCGCCCGAGGGTGTCGGCGTAGGTGCCGATGAGTTGGTTGACGAACCCGGCGCCGTCCTTGAGCTCGTCGACGCGCCCGCGCATGACGAGTGCGCCCAGCGCGAGGAAGAGGATCGCGACGAGCCCGGCGAGGATGTACCCGAATCGGAAATCGAAGAGCGCTTCGCGGAGGTTGGTCTCGCGGTTGTTGACGCGTTCGTGTTCCTGCACCCAGATGGAGTTCCAGATCGCGGAGTCGATGGGGATGGGCATCCATCCCATGAACGCGAGGAGGAACGCAAAGTTGGCACTCCCCCACCACGGCAGGGAGTCCTCGGGGATGGTGCGCGGCGAGGACTTGGTGAGCGCAATGACGACGGCGGCGAGTGTTGAAATCAGGAGGACGGTCATCACGATCTTCATCGTGCGTTCGAGGGTGCGGTAGCGCCCGAGCAGGAGGATGAGCAGGCAGAGGGAGATGATGATGGCGCTGAGGATCTGAGGGGTGAGGGCGGAGGCGCTTGGGAAGTAGACGCCCAGGAGGTATTGGGCGATGGAGGCGGAGACGAGGGTGAGTGCGGCCATGATGATGAACATGGACCCAAAGTTGACGATGGCGCAGACCCAGACGGCCCATTTGCCGAGCTTTCGGTAGCCTTCGATGAGGTCCTCGTGGGCGCTGGCGGCGTAGCGTGGGCCGAACTCGAGGAAGGGGTATTTGGTGACGCACGCGAGCAGGAGGACCCCGAGCATCCCGAACCCGAAACTGGCGCCGGCGCGGGTGGATTGGATGAGGTGCGATGCGCCGATGGCGGCGCCGGCGAGGAGGATGCCCGGGCCGATTGCCTGGAGCATGGTGCGCAGAGAAGACCCACGGCGGGGCGCGGGTGTTGTTGAATACGTGTCAGGATCCATGCGTGTGCACTCCGAGGGCGTGAACACGCGAATGTATCAAAACGGGCGGGTGGTTGCCAGTTTACTCCTCGCCTGCGTCGTCCGAGTTCGGATTGCTCGAGGCGGCACTCAAGGGGAGCGATCCGATGCGTTGCCCGTTCTCATCGAGAACGATGAACGCGGGTTGATCGTTGAGGGTTGTGAACCCGCCGATGGAGAGCGATTGACGCGCGGTGTGTTGGGTGATCTGGAGGTGGTTGAGCGAATCGGAGCTCGCGGTGGCGCTGGATGGGCCTCCGACGTGGGCGGCCATGGTGATGAGGAGGGCGAACCCGGTGACGAGTGTCGCGGTGCGCCAGGTGTCTTTGTTATCGCCGAAGGATGCGGGGGTTTGTTCGCTCATGGGATCGCTCCGAATGGTTGGGTGCACGGGCGATATCGGGCGTTTCGTGGGGCGGGTTCAGGGAGAGTGATGAGGATGGAGAATGAAAAGCCCCGCGCCCGGGGTTATGTCGGGCGCGGGGATGTTGGGCGGGAATGGGTTGATTATCGGGTGCGTCGCGAGGTTGCGAGTGTGCCGATTGCGAGCAGGGAGAGGACGCCCGGGGTTGGGATGGGGTGTGCGATGGAGAAGTTGTCTACCGAAGCAAAGACGGGTGACCCGACGTCTCCGGCGCTATATGAGATTTCGATGTAATCGAATGCCTGATCGGAGACATAACTGAAGAAGTTGGTCTCGCTCGTGCTTGAGTGGATGAGTTGATCGCCGTTGCTGATATCGATGATGATGTAGACCCCGGCGTCTGTGGAACCCGCGATATCTTCTGCCCAGAAGTTGGCGCCGAATGCGGTGATCGGTGCGTTGGTGAAATCGAAGCACATGTGTTCGTTGGCGTCTGCGAGTCGGAGGTACCCGGTGTCGTTATTCAGCCCTTGCCCGTTTGGATCGGTGGACGAGATCGAGTAGACGAATGGGTCTGCGTCGAACGTGTATTCCTGCATCATTCCTGGGGTAATCTCATCGAAGGTGTTGGTGTGAAGGACATCAACACTCGCGAGGAACTCGGATTGATCAAGGAAGAACTCACCTGCTAGGGTCGCGGTGGCGAGCGTGCAGACCAAAGCGACAGCGACACATCGTGTGGATTTCATACCTATTTCCTGCTTTTCATGTTGCGATGTGGAACCATCGCAACGAGTTGCCACCAAATGGCGGGCACACCCATCACATACCGGGTGCGTTGACTGAACGTCTGGATTCGTTACGCATGGGCGTGCAGTGTGGTTGCGGGCTTATCCCTGAATTGAGGGATTGGCCCGAGCAGCATGCGACGGGAACGGAGGTACAAAAAAACAACCGCCCGGATGGGTTATTTCCGGGCGGTGTTTGCCTATTGGCAGAGAGAGAAAGAGAGTTTGTTACTCGCGAAACCCCGTGAGGTCTGGCGTGTGTTTCGTTTTTCCGTCGGTTGGTTAGGCCGACGCCCGAAAAATACATCAGGTTTCGTGATGTGCCAGTCGATCGGGTCGATTTTCTTGGACCTTGAGTGGGAGATCGCGTTTTTTGCCCAATTCAAGGCGGTTTTTGGTCCCGAAAAAAGTGTGTTGATTTCTTTGGGACGCGTAGTATTCCGGACCGTGATGCATGCCCCCGCCCGGGATGAACCGAGGCGTGTGGAGGAGCAGGGACATCGCGTGTAAGGAATAGAACCAGATGACAACTGCAACCGCGAGCGACTTGGCGATCAACGGCGGCACCCCGGTGTTCGAGTCCAATGTCCCATTCATGGCTGTCGGACTCACCCCTAAGGACATCGCGGCGGCGAACGAGGTCCTTGAATCTGGAATGCTCCGCGCGGCGAGCAAGTGTGCAGCGCTCGAAGACAAGTTCGCCCAAGCGAGCGACGCGAAGATCGGGATGACCTGTGCGAACGGGACGTGTGCGCTTCAGCTCGCGTACGGCGGTCTGATCGAACGCGGCGACGAGGTCATCACCCCCGCGTGGACGTACATCGCGACGGTCTCGATGCTCGTCGCGGCGGGCGCGAAGGTCGTGTTCTGTGACTGCCTTGAGGACAGCTACCAGGCGGACCCGGCGGACATCGAGAAGAAGATCACCCCCAACACCAAGGCGATCGCGGTGACGCATCTCTACGGCATTCCCGTCGACATCGATGCGATCCAGAAGATTGCGGAGAAGCACGGGCTCAAGGTGATCTACGACAGCGCCCAGGCGCATCTCGCGGAGTACAACGGCAAGGGCATCGGCGCGTACGGCGACGCGTGCACCTATTCGTTCTACGCGACCAAGAACCTCGGCACGGGCGAGGGCGGGATGGTCACGGTGAATGACGAGGCGCTGGCGAAGAAGATCGGTCTGCTTCGCTCGCACGGCGAGACCGACAAGTACCTGCACGAGTCGATCGGGTTCAACTACCGGATGAACGACATCACCGGTGCGATCGGTCTGAGCAAGCTCGAGACGCTTGGCGACGAGACCAACCGCCGACGCGAGGTCGCGGAGCTGTACGCCTCGCGGATCGACGCGATTGAAGGCGTGAACCGCCCGGTGCCCACGGCAGGGTCGAACCCGGCGTGGCACCTGTACACCTGCCGACTCGATCTGGAGCAGCTGAGCTGCACGCGTGATGAGTTCTGTGCGGCGCTCATGAAGGAAGGCGTGCCGAGCGCGGTGCATTACCCGAAGCCGTTGACTCGTCAGCCGGCGTTTGCGGATCTCGCGGATCAGGAGGCGACGACGCCGGTGAGCGTGAAGCTGGCGAGCTGTGTGTTCTGCATCCCGATCCACCAGAACCTGAGCGACGAGCAGGTCAACGGCGTGTGCGACGCGATCGCGAAGGTGGCGGACGCGTTCCGGAAGTGATTTCGGGTTTGGATTGAAGATTGAAGCCGCGGCCTTTGGGTCGCGGTTTTTTCGTGGGGTGGGGAGGGACCACATAGCACACGGAGGGAGAGATCTGGGTGCCACTACTCGCCGTCTTCGGCGCAGTAGTGTTCAACTTCATCATCCAAGAGCACTACTGCGCGGCAAGCCGCGAGTACTGGCACCCAATTTTAGAGTCTTCCGTTCCTGCTTTGTCCGCGTTGCGGATCAAAGCAGGGCACCCAGTGGCTACTTGTTTAACCACGGGACGGGAGAATCCAGCGTGCTTGGTTCACAGCTCTCTGAATCCCAGTTCTTTAACAACTGCGATTGAATGTACTCCAAATCACACTCACCGTGCAGTTCTCGCAGTTTCTGTGCGTAGCGAATGATCATGGTTCGGAGTGTCAACTCGGGTTCTGGGTTGTGATAGAACAGCCTCCAGGGCATCAGTGAAGAAACGAAGATCACAATCCATGGCGAGAGCAGTGGAAGAAACAGAGTGCCGATCACTAATGCTGATTCTGGCAGCACGATCCGGCCAGTCGTCTCAAGTATCAAGAGTAACATGATCGCAGCGAAGTACACTGCGTATACAACCAACGATCGCTTCACCGCTAGCTTAACCCATTGCTTTCGTGATAGGTCAGGCACTGTGCGTGAAAACTTTGAACTCAGTATGTAAAACCAGTGGGCAATCTTGTTTATCGGAATCCGTTTTCGTTTGCGGGCAAACAGCTCGGTTAACGGTCGATCAATATCTTCACCAGTCACCGGCTTTCGCAGATACCAACGCATCTCCCGACTGAATGACTCCAGACACGCTGCGTACTCCTCGGTGGACGAGTCCTCCTTGATCTTGATCCAACGACACATCTCTTTATAGAGACAATCTGCGATATCTCCAGCCGTCTGACACTGCTCAAATGCCTCGAATGACAGCTGCTCGAAGTCGAAGATGCGACCGATACTGTCCATGGTGTCGCCCATGTGCGCGCGTTGGGTTTTGGTCAAGCCGCTCTTGGCCATCAAACGACCCGCGCGATGACGGCTTCGGTGCCGGGGCCGGCGCGGAGGGTGCATTCGTTGGCGATGGACGCGGGGATCAGCACGGTTTGTCCCGGTTCGAGTTGGTGCTCAGCGTCCTTGGTTGCGACGGATGCGCCCATGGTTTTGAGGAGCATTACGACGATGGGTGTGTTGCGATCGTCGTTGGGCGCGGCGAGGGGGACGGATTCGCAGCTGGCGCTCACGATGTCGATCGTGTAGAAATCGG